>SWCF01000918.1_pt1 | contig 245165 bp, 180 predicted proteins | sample 4690081 | NCBI WGS metagenome assembly SWCF01 (sample SAMN10267280, study PRJNA491770) | bioreactor metagenome | isolation source: DHS bioreactor inoculated with | place: Japan: off Shimokita Peninsula
TGGGGGGGGCGTCTTCTGGGGGGGCGTCTTCTGGGGGGGCGTCTTCTGGCGGCGCGTTCAGGCGCTCCTCAGGCAAACAGCTCCGGTTCGTCGAGCATCAGCCGCTGCACCAGCACGACGGTCTTGGCGTCCTGCAGATCTCCCTTGCGCAACAAGTCGACCAGATCCCGGCAGGTGAATTCCAGGATCTCGATATCCTCGCCTTCGTCGGCAAGCCCGCCACCGAAACCGCCGTTGTCGGTATGACTGTAGTCGGCCAGGAAAAGGTCCAGCTTTTCGCCGAGCATTCCGGGGCTTGGCAGGATCGCGCCTATGGGCTGCAGGCTGCGCGGACGGAACCCGAGCTCTTCTTCCATTTCGCGCGCAGCCGCCTCGGCAGCGGTCTCGCCCGGATCGATCAATCCGGCGCAGACCTCCAGCGGAAATCCGGTGTCGTGTTCCACGAGAGGCGGGATCCGGAGTTGCCGGACCAGAAGCACCGTCTTGCGGCTCCGGTCGACGGGCAAGACCCCTACCGCGTTGCCATGATGGTGCAGTTCGCGGGTAATTCTGCCGGGTGTCCCGTCGAGACGGGTATAGGCTGCTTCGATCAGGTCGACCTTGCAAAACCCGTCATAGACCCGCCGGCGGGACAGAATATCGACTTCAGTTGAGGCAGGTCTTGCCGGCGAATCGTTCATGGAAGTCTCCCGGATGGTGCAGCGCATCCTACTTGTCACATCCGGGGAATTAAGGGCCGGTTACTCGGCGGCCTGTGCCGTTTGCCGCAGCGACCGCCGTGCCCAGGGGCGGGTCCCGGCCGGTATCTCTTCCACCGTGCCGACAGGCTGCAGGTAGCGGGTCACTTCCGGCCATTCGCCGTCCTTCAGCGCCTTCACGACTTCCGGCTTGGAAATCTCGAAACTGGAGATACCGCAGCGGCGCATCAGGGGAACCTGGTCGAGGATGTAATCTCCGGCCGCACGGATGTCGCCGCGGTAGCCAAGTTCCTCCCGCAGGATTCGGGCGGCGGAAAATCCGCGGCCGTCGGTGAACTTCGGAAAGGCGACGATCACGAGCGAAAGCCGCTCCAGATGCGGCCGGAGCGCTTCGGCCTTCTCGCCCGCGGCAATCAGGACGGCGGTGTTTTCGCCGCGTTGCAGATACGTCTCCGGAGCCTCCAGAAACAGCTCCAGAGGAACCGTGACATTCCCGTCGACCGGCAGATCGTCCGCGCTTTCGATGGGGTTCCGGCTTTCGTCAATGAAAGCGCCGTTGGCGTAAATGGTCGTCATTTTCTCTTTCGTCCCCAAATCAGATGCCGCTGCCGTCGATTTCACGGCCATGGGTGGGAAGATGGATCCCGCATTCGGTCTTGTCCTGGCCGCGCCAGCGGCCCGCACGCGGATCCTCTCCCGGCTTGACCTTGTCGGTGCAGGGCAGGCACCCGATGGAGGGATAACCCTGGGCGACCAGCGGATGCGGCGGCAGGTCATGGTCCCTGGCGTAGTCCAGCACGTCGCCTGGGCTCCAGTCCGCGAGCGGGTTGACTTTTATTCGGCCGTCATCGGCCTCAAACAAACCGAGGCTCGCCCGAGAAGAACTCTGAAAGCGTTTACGCCCAGAAATCCATGAGGAAAATCCGTCCAGCGCCACGTCCAGAGGCAGGACCTTGCGGATGTGGCAGCAGGCGTCCGTATCGCTCATCCAGAGCATACCGCCCGCATCCTTCTCTGCCAGATCCTCGGAAGCCGGTTTCTGCGAACGGACGTCGGTCAGCCCCAACCGGTCGACGAGGTCGTCCCGGTAGCGGAGCGTGGCCGGAAACAGCTTGCCGGTATCGACGAAGATCACCGGTGTTGCCGGATCGATTTCGGCGACCATGTGCAGCAGCACCGCGGAATCCGCGCCGAAACTCGACACCAGGGCAATCTCTCCTGGATATTGCTCCCGCACGGCCGCGCGCAGCACGGTCTGCGCGTCCGCGCCTTCGTACTGGGCGTTGAGGGCCCGGACTTCGGCGTCAAGCGCCAGTTCCGGATCCACGGCGGATGTCAGGCGATTAAGCAGTGCCATAAAGCGCTTCCTTGAAGGGGTCTTCGCCGAGCCGCCTGTAGGCCTCCAGAAAGGTTTCTTCCTTGCCGGAGCGCAGCGACAGATAGGTGTCCACCAGCGTCTCGATCGCATCGACCACGGTCTCCGAGGAGAACCCGCGCCCGACGATCTCGCCGATCGACGTGTTTTCGTTGGCCGAACCGCCCAGGGTGATCTGGTAGAATTCCTCGCCCTTCTTCTCCAGGCCGAGAATGCCGATATGGCCGACATGGTGATGGCCGCAGGCGTTGATGCAGCCGGAAATCTTGATCTTCAGTTCGCCGATTTCCGCCTGGCGTTCCGCGCTGCCGAAGCGTTCGGAAATTTCCTGCGCGACCGGGATCGAGCGGGCTGTCGCCAGGGCGCAATAGTCCATGCCGGGGCAGGCAATGATATCGGTGATCAGGCCCGCATTGCCTTCGGCCAGGCCATGCTCGACCAGCTTGTCGAAGAGCGCGGGCAGATCGTCCAGGCGCACATGGGGCAGGATGACGTTCTGCTCGTGGCTGATGCGGATTTCGTCCTGGCCATAGCGCTCGGCCAGATCGGCGATGACCTCCATCTGCCCATCGGAAGCATCGCCCGGAATGCCGCCGATCGGCTTCATGGAGATGGTCACGCTGACATGGCCCGGCACCCGGTGCGGATTGAGGTTGTGGGCGACGAACTGGGCGAAAGCCGCGTCCGTGGCCTTGCGTGCCTCGACCGCTTTGGAAACGGCCGGCAGGACCTGCAGCGGCGGAGGCGCGAAATAGGCCTCGATGCGGCGCACTTCCTCGTCAGGCAGGCGCAGGACGCCGAAGCGGATCTTTTCGAATTCCGCCTCGATATCGGCCTTGAGTTCTTCGAGCCCCGTCTCATGGACAAGGATCTTGATGCGCGCCTTGTACTTGTTGTCCCGGCGGCCGTAGCGGTTATAGACCCTCAGCACCGCTTCCGAATAGGCAAGCAGGTCTTCCTCCGGCAGGAAGTCGCGCACCTTGCGGCCGATCATCGGCGTGCGCCCGAGACCGCCGCCAACGAAGACGGTGAAGCCGACCTCACCCGCCTCGTTCCGCGTCAGCTGCAGACCGATATCATGGACCTGAACGGCGGCGCGGTCGTTCGGCGCGCCGGTGATGGCGATCTTGAACTTGCGCGGCAGGAAGGAAAATTCCGGGTGCAGCGACGACCACTGGCGCAGAATTTCCGCATAAGGGCGCGGGTCGGCGATTTCGTCGGCGGCCGCGCCGGCGAAATGGTCCGCCGTGACATTGCGGATGCAGTTGCCCGACGTCTGGATGGCGTGCATCTCCACTTCGGCCAGCTCTTCCAGGATGGCCGGCACGTCCGACAGCTTCGGCCAGTTGAACTGGATGTTCTGGCGCGTGGTGAAATGGCCGTAGCCCTTGTCGTAGGTGCGCGCGATGTGGGCGAGCTTGCGCATCTGGCGACCGTTCAGCGTGCCATAGGGGATCGCGACCCGCAGCATGTAGGCGTGAAGCTGCAGGTAGAGCCCGTTCATCAGGCGCAGCGGCTTGAACTCTTCTTCGGTCAGCTCGCCGGCCAGACGGCGGCGGACCTGATCGCGAAACTGGTCGGTGCGCTCGGTGACGAAACCGTGGTCGAACTCATCGTAACGGTACATGTTTTTCTCCATTCAGGCGCTGCCGGTCTGCCGGCGCGGCCTTTGGTCAATCCGGTGGGCCGATGTCAGGCCGTCGCGGCGCGGGTCAGTTTGCCCAGGTCCGGAAGGATGGTCGGGCCTCCGGCACGGATCCGTTCGCGCAGGCGCTTTGGCGTCAGACAACCGTCTTCCAGGAGAACGTCCACCTCATAGGCCTCGACGACTTCCCGGTCGGCGATGGACCGCTGAGCGGCGGCCATGGCGGCTGCGAGGTCGTCCTTCGTCTCCAGGACTTTTGCCCGAGACAGGTCTCCGACCCAGGTTTCCTCCGCTCCGAACCAGACGACTTCGCCATTGAGCAGGCGGTTTGCGGTAACGACTTTCATGGACTTCAACTCCTCAGGCGGCGGCTTCGCGCAAGACCGCGGACACGGCCAGGGGCTCGGCGTTTTCAAGCCCCGCGTGTCCGACGGCATCGCCGATGATGATCAGGACCGGACCGCCGACATCGTCGCGGCCGGACAGATGGCTCAGGTCTGAAAGAACGCCGGAGAACTGGCGCTCGCCGGCCTGAGCGGCGTTTTCGATAATGGCGACGGGCGTTGCGGGTTTCATTCCAGCGGCAATCAGCCTGGCCGATACGGAAGCGGCAACACTGCGGCCCATGTAGACGGCGACCGTCGCGCCCTTGAGCGCGAGACCGGCCCAGTCCGGCAGGGTTTCTGAGCGCGTGTTGTGTCCGGTCGCAAACACCAGCGTGGACGCCACACCGCGCAGGGTCAGCGGCAGCTGCGCGGAGGCGGCAGCGGCAAAGGCCGCGGTCACGCCGGGAACCACCTCGAAGCCGATCCCGGCGTCCTTGAGTGCTGCCATTTCCTCACCGGCCCGGCCGAAGACGAGCGGATCGCCGGACTTGAGCCGGACGACCTTGCGGCCCTGCCGGGCAAGCTCGACCAGAAGCCGGTTTGTGTCTGCCTGCGGCACCGAATGCGCACCCTTGCGTTTACCGACGGAGATCCGCTCCGCATCCCTGCGCCCCATGGCGACGACGGATGCCGGGACCAGCGCGTCGTAAACGATGACATCGGCTTCCTGCAGGAGACGTTGCGCGCGCAGGGTCAAAAGATCTTCCGCGCCCGGCCCGGCGCCGACCAGCCAGACGAAGCCGGTCTCGTCCGCATGGCCGTTCAGCAGACGTTGGGTTTCGACACGCGCCAGATCGGTCCGGCCGGAATAAACATGGGCCACAACCGGTCCGGCAAAAAACCGCGCCCAGAACCGCCGGCGCGCCGCACCATCCCGGATAACCCTTGAGACCGTCTCGCGGAAACTTTCCGCCAATTGCGCCAGATCGCCGGTCGCACGCGGGAGCATGGCCTCGATCCGCGCCCGGATATGGCGCGCCAGGACCGGCCCGACGCCGGTTGAGGTGATGGCGACGGCGACAGGGGCTCGATTGACCAGGGCGCCGGTATAGAAGTCGCAGAGATCCGGCCGGTCGACCGCATTGACCGGCACGCCGGCCGCCCGTGCGGCCTCAACCACGGCCCGGTCGAGGGCTTCGTCCTCGCGTGCGGTAAAGACAAGCGCGGCGCCTTCCAGAAGTCCGGGGTGGAAATCGGTATCGACGTGCTCCGCGCCGACGCTTTCGATCGCCTGTAGCAGGACCGGTTCAATCTCGCGTGAAACGACCTCGATCCGGGCATTGGTTTCGCCAAGCAGACGAACCTTGGCAGCGGCTTCCGCGCCATGGCCGACGACGATCACCCGCTGGTCCCGGACCTTGAAAAAGGCCGGAAACACATCGAGGCGCCGTTTCTTCTTTTCAGTGTCGGTCCCGTTCATGGGGAAACTCTCCCGGACAATCGCATCCATGGACTGAATCTAGTCATTCGGAGACGCAAACGCGGGGCATTGCATTTCAAAGGCTGAGCGCAGCGGGGAAAAGGTTTTCGAAAATTCAAACCGGATCGAAACGATTTCGGGGGCATGGTGCGCGGCGACAAGATATGCACACGAAAGGCAGCTTCGCCTTTCTCCGCCACAGGGGACACAGGGGCATGTTTCGAAAATCGTTCGCCGCCGCGTTGGTTGCGGCTCTTTGGAGTGGCCTGCTTGCGACCTCGGCCGAGGCGCGGAGCGTCGACCGTTTCCGTCTGGGGGGATGGCTCGGCGATGCCTATGTCGATGACGCCAACAACCGGTTCAGCTCCTGCGTGGCCTCGGCCCAATACCGCAGCGGCATCGCCATGTCCGTCCAGGTCGACGGCAATTACAACTGGTTCATCGGTTTTTCTTCCAGCAGCTGGAACATGACGGTCGGCCAGACCATCCCGCTGCAATACCGGATCGATCGCGGCGCGTGGCAACAGGCGACCGGAGAGGTCAGAACCGCGACCATGGTGCGGATACAGATGCCGGCAAACGGTTACCTTGTTCACCGTTTCCGACGCGGGCGCCTGCTGCAGGTCTTCGACGGAAGCAACACTTATGAATTCCGCCTGACCGGCACGTCAAAGCTGATGGCGCGGCTTGGCCGCTGCGTGGAGATCAACTCCGCCCGTTTCGGTGTTACCCCCACCCCATCGGCACCAGCGCCCGGTACCTCCGCGCCATCTCGACCGGGAGGGGCGCAACCGGGCGGCTCGCAAACCGCGCCGGCAAGTCCAGCGCTACAGGTCGAAGCCACCCAGGCGCTGTTCAATCTGATGACACAGGCCGGTCTTTCAGGTCTGAAACTGATCCCCGACCAGGACCGGGAAGACAGCCTGAAAGGGCTGTATGCGGTCGCAAAGAAAGATGGCCGCACTGTCGTCGCCCATATCTTCGAGAAGGGCGGATATGCCAGCGAACAGGATCTGATGGCGCAGATCATCGCCGATTCCGCGAAAAACTGCGAAGGCAGCTTTCAGTCGGGCACCGAGCAGACGAGCGAAGGCGGCAAGCAGCTCTTCACCAGTTATGCCCACTGCACATCGGGCGACACCGATCTGGTGGAGCGGGTGGCCATCGTTCCACGCGCAGCCGGCGGCATCTTCATCTACGGTATTTCCGATACCTATACCGGAACGGCGGACGGCCCGACCGTTTCACCGCCCGAACTGACCGACCCGGACTTCTACCGGGCGGCGGCCGAAGCGGCGAACTGACGGCAGGCCGTCAACGGAAAACGCCGGGCAAATGCCCGGCGTTTCTTTTAGCGGTATTGCCGTTTTCCGCCGGACGAAGACCGGCCAGGCCGCGCTTTATTTCATCGCCTGAAGGACAGAAACGTAGTTGGCGACGGCAGCGCCGCCCATATTGAAAATGCCGCCGATTTCGGCGTTCTTCACCTGGATGTCGCCGGCCTCGCCAAGGAGCTGCATTGCGGTGAGCACATGCATCGACACACCGGTCGCGCCGATCGGGTGCCCCTTTGCCTTGAGACCGCCGGAGGGATTGACCGGCAGCCTGCCGTCCATCTCCGTCCAGCCTTCCAGAATGGCGCGGGCGCCCTCGCCTTCCCTGGTCAGGCCCATCGCCTCATACTCGATGAGTTCGGCAATGGTGAAGCAGTCATGGGTCTCGACGAAGGACAGATCCTCAAGCGAGAGACCTGCATCGCCGAGCGCCTGCCCCCAGGCCTTGGAACAGCCTTCGAACTTGAGGATGTCGCGTTTGGACATGGGCAGGAAGTCCTGCACATGGGCCATCGCACGGAAAGCAACCGCCTTCTTCATGCCGAGTGCGGTTGCCGGATCGGTCAGGACGAGTGCCGCGGCGCCGTCGGACACGAGCGAACAGTCCGTGCGCTTCAGCGGACCGGCAACAAAGGGGTTCTTTTCGCTTTCCGCGCGGCAGAATTCGAAGCCGAGATCCTTGCGCATCTGGGCATAAGGGTTGTTGACGCCGTTCTTGTGGTTCTTCGCTGCGATTTTGGCGAGCGCATCCGACTGATCGCCGTATTTCTGGAAATAAGAATCGGCGATCTTGCCGAAGACACCGGCAAAGCCGGCCGGTATGTCGCCTTCCTCTTTCAGGTAGGAAGCCCTCAGCAGGTTCTTGCCGATTTCCGGGCCGGGTGTCGTGGTCATCTGCTCGACACCGACGACCAGAACGAAGCGGGCATCGCCGCTGGCGATGGCGCGCACACCCTGGTGGACGGCGGCGGAGCCGGTCGCACAGGCGTTTTCGACACGGGTGGCGCGCTTGAAGCGCAGCGCCGGATCCGCCTGCAGCACCAGGGAAGCGGTGAAGTCCTGGGCGGAAAAGCCGGCGTTGAAATGACCGAGCAGGATTTCATCGACATCCTCCGGGGCAATTCCGGCATCGTGAATGGCATCCGTCGCCGCCTTGACGATCAGGCTTTCGACGGTCTCTTCACTGTGTCTTCCAAACGGCAAATGCGCCCAACCCACAATGGCTGCGGTCATCGTATATCCTCCCGTTTCGTTGTCGACGGACAACCTGGCTCACAAAAGCTCATTGCAGCATGATACCGGCTTTGGAAAACGTCCATGCTGCGTTGCATCAATCAGGGCAGAGATTTCCATCTTGAGAGGGACTTGACAAGAGCCAAGTTACCAAAACGTCATTTTATTTATTTTTCTCTTTATTTTTCAATATATTAATTAAAATAAATAGACATCATAACCTGTGCTCCGCGGACCTTCAGCCGCCCGATTGCCGGCTGCCTGGCAGGGCGTTAACAGTGTCTTCACAACACTGTCATGCAGACCGTTCATATTCGCGTCGTTGCGAAAAGACATTTCTTTGCGACTTTTCAGAATTCGGGCCGGCCTCTCGCAGAGGTCGGCCATTTTTCCTTGCGTCATCCGGACAGTCCTCGGACCTCACCTGCCTACCCGGACACTCACGCCGCGTGTCGTTCGGCCATAAGCCACCGGTCCGGCGCGGTGATTACCGCTTTCAAATTCGGCCACGGGATTCTAAAGAGACGCTGCCGGAGTTTCCAAGCGGGCCCCCGGACGATACTGCCGCCTTTAAACAGTTCAACGCGCCCGACAGAAAACAGGGATCTCTTCCCCGATGACGTCTCCCCTTCCCCTCTCCGTCTTCATCATTGCGAAAGACGAAGGCGACCGGATCGGACGTACGATTGCAAGTGTTTCCGGCTGGGTGGATGAAATCATCGTCGTCGATAGCGGCTCAACCGACGATACGGTCGGCGTCGCGCAAGGCCTGGGCGCGCGCGTCGTCCAAAATGACTGGCCGGGTTACGGGCCCCAGAAACGGTTCGGCGAGGACCAGTGCCGAAACGACTGGCTTTTGAACCTGGACGCGGACGAAGAGGTCACCCCGGATCTGGCGGAGGAAATCCGGGCGAAGTTTGCGAATGGCTCTTACCGCGATGCGGACGGATGGCGGATCATGATCCGCGACGTCTATGCCCACGAAGACGCGCCGGCTCCCTGGGCCTACGGCTATCACCAGATCAGGCTCTACAACCGCGCAAAGGGGCGGTTTTCAGCCTCCACGGTGCATGACACGGTGCGCCCGGATCCGGGGTCGGTCATCCGGTCACTGGACGGGATCATTGCGCACCGGTCGATCCGGTCTCTGGATTTTCAGGTCGGAAAATACAACCGCTATTCGAACATGCAGGTCGCCGAGATGCGCGGCCGCGGCCGCAGGCTTTCCCGATGGCGGCTCCTGAGCGAGTTCCCGGTCGCCTTCTTCAAGGCCTATGCGCTTCGTCGTTACTGGCGCTACGGCTGGTGGGGACTGATCCTGTCGGTCAATTACGCCCATGCGCGGTTTTTGCGCATTGCGAAGGACTACGAGGCCGAGTTGGTCGAAAGGTCGGATCGCTCCGGCCGGTGAACCGCCTCAGGCATTCACCGCTTTGGGGGGCTCTTCCAGCTTGACCGCACGGTGCACCCGGATCGGCTGGCGCACACCCGAGATCTTGTCGAACTGTTCCAGCCTGCGGATCGTCGTCTCCGTCAATTCGTGCCCGCTCGACAGAACAAGTTCGTGAGTGCCTTCTGTCAGGGCATCGTCGATCAGGATATCTCCCGGCTTCAGCGCCCGGATGTAACAAGCCGAGATCTTGCGCTCCTGCGGCGCGTCCAATTCGTCGAGCAGGCAGGCCTTGGCGATCTGAAGCAGATGCGGATCGTACTGTTTGTGATTGATCGCCAGCGCCTCGAAGGCCGCCGCATCCACACCGGTTTCCGGACTGGCGTACCAGAGATCGGTCAGCACCTTGATGATGCGCGAATTCAGCGGAATGTCCTTGGCGGTCGGCCCGTCTTCGGGAAAGCCCGACCCGTCGAAACCGCGCCCGGAAAGATACAGGACTTCCGCGACCTTCTCCAACTGGGGAATGTTCTTCAGAAGCTGCTTGGTCTGGCCGGGTGCGGAAGCCAGAACGCGCCGTTCCTGATCGGTCAGGGTTTTCGCCGCCCGGTAGCGCCCCAGGATTTCCCGCGGCAACAGCGCTTCGCCAAGCGGCGAGAACATCACCGCCATTTCAAGCTCCCAGGTTCGCTTGATCGACAGTCTCTTTGCGATCTTCAACGCCTGCGCACGCATGATCGGCGTGCGCCGAAAGGCTTCGGTGTGGAACAGGGCAAGCATCTCGATCAGGAGCTTGACCGAACCCGACAGGGTTTTTTCCAGCATGTGGCGCTCATAGGTGAGCTGGGCATGGTGAGCCAGTGCGCCATCGACGGCCGCCGTCAGTTCGGTTGCGGAACACGGCTTGTTGAGAAACATGAAAATGTGGCGCTCATTGACCGCCTCCTTCAGGCGGTCGACCGACGTCTCCGTGGTCAGGATGATGCGCGACGCATGGGGCGCGAACGCCTCGGAAGCTTGAAGAAACGCCGAACCGCCCCGGCCCGAAACATTGAGAGCCGTGACGATCACCGAAACGCCGCCGTTTTCCTTGAGCCATTTGAGGGCACCTTCCGTTTCGGAAAAGGTGATGACCTGGCCCTTGTCCTGAAACAGGCGAACGAAAGCCTCCAAGACCTTGGCGTCGGCATCGACCACCAGTATCTTATCAACGCTTTTGCGTTCCATCCGCGACCTCCCAAGCTGTCGCTCCGGTTTCAGGCGCTTTCCGACACAAGGCCGGTGTAAGCACCGCGAGGACGACTTAAGACAGCTTAAGTTCGATTTATATTTTCTCTATCTTTCTATACGGAAAGAATTACTAAAAAATTGTGTTTTCAATATTTTTAAACAAGTTATTCCTTCGTAATTATAACAATAAACTTTAATTAAAATCACTGCACCGGAAATTACCTTTCGCTTTGTTTCGGCGCGATTTCGGTTATAAGGCGCGCATGTTGGATGTGCTTATCGTCGGCGCCGGCCCGACCGGTCTGTTTGCGGCTGACCGGATATCGGCCGAAGGTCATTCCGTGCTCGTGGTGGAGAGAATGCCTTCTCCGGCCCGCAAATTCCTGATGGCGGGACGTGGTGGCCTCAATCTCACTCACAGTGAGGACCTCGATGATTTCAAACATCGTTACCGGGAGGCAGAGCCCTTCCTGGCGCCGATGCTGGATGCCTTTTCCCCCGAGGACCTGAAGCGCTGGTGTCTGGACCTGGGAGAAGACACGTTCATCGGTACCAGCGGACGCGTGTTTCCGAAAAAGATGAAAGCCTCGCCGCTTCTGCGTGCCCTGCTCAAACGGCTGGAGAAAAACAAAGCCGCCCTTCGGACCCGATGGACCTGGTCCGGTATCGCAAGGGACGGCACAAGCCAGTTCATCAGCGAGACCGGCGCCCTCCACGAGATCCGTGCCAGAACCACCCTGCTGGCTCTTGGCGGCGCGAGCTGGCCGCGCCTCGGTTCGAATGCCGCCTGGGTTCCGGCCATGGAGAAACACGGCATTGAAATCACCCCTTTCAGGCCGGCCAATTGCGGCTTCCGGGTGTCCTGGAGTTCTCATCTGACCGACCGCTTTGCCGGCACGCCGCTCAAGCGCATTCGCCTGAGTCTTGGCGACCGGACCGTTCTCGGGGAGGCTTTGCTGTCCGAACAGGGGATTGAAGGCGGGGCGGTCTATGCCTTGTCCGCCGACATCAGGGACGCGCTCGAGACTTCCGGCAAAGCAGCTCTCGAGGCAGACCTGAAGCCGCAGACACCCATTGAGAAACTTGTCGAACGACTGTCGGCGGGACGGGGAAAACAGTCCCTGTCGAACTTTCTGCGTAAGGCGGCCGGATTGTCCGCCGCCGAGATCGCCCTCCTCAGGGAACCCGGCCCGATACCTGACGATCCGGAAGCGGTGGCCCGGCTGATCAAATCGGTCCCCATTGCCGTCAGCGCGCCCTATGACATCGACCGGGCGATATCCTCCGCGGGCGGAATCGCGCTTGGCGAGGTCGGCGAAAACCTGATGCTGAAGAAACTGCCGGGTGTCTTTGCTGCCGGCGAAATGCTGGATTGGGAAGCCCCGACCGGCGGCTATCTGCTCCAGGCTTGTTTCTCCATGTCTGAACGGGCCTCCACAGGCATTCTGGAGTTTTTGAAATCCGGGAAAGAGACAAGGACCGCATGACTACCCTTTATGTCGACGCCGATGCCTGCCCGGTAAAGGACGAATCGGTCCGCGTGGGCGAGCGCCACGGAGCCAGGATAAGGATCGTGAGCAACAGCTGGATGCGGCTGCCGGAGAGCGATCTTGTCGAACGGGTCATCGTTCCCGAAGGCCCCGACGAAGCGGACAACTGGATTGCCGAGCGGGCCGGCACGGGAGATGTGGTTGTGACGGCCGACGTTCCGCTCGCCGCGCGTTGCGTCAAGGCCGGCGCGCTGGTGATTTCGCCGAGCGGCAAGCCGTTTCGGGAGGACGGCATCGGCATGCGGCTGGCCATGCGGGACCTCAACACCCATCTGCGCGAAGCCGGAGAGATCCGCGAAGGCGGGCCGCCGTTTACAAAGGCCGATCGGTCCCGCTTTCTCAATCAGCTCGAGACCATCATGCGGGCAGCGAAGCGCATGGCACCGGAATAAAAAATCCCCGGCGCGGTCTTTTCGACCGTCGCCGGGGGCAAGCCGGTTTGCGCCCGTGCTTGGCTGGCTCTGTCTAGCGGCAGAACTTCCGGTAACCGGAGTAGGTCACGAAGTAGCCGGTGTTGGGGTTGAACGACCGGTACTTGGACGAACAATAGCGGTACCATGCGGGCGTCCACGGCTCCGGATGCGCATAGTAGACCGGTGCCGGAGCGGGATAGTAGGCCGGCGGCGGCGCATAGTACCGGCGCTGGTACTGGGACCCTACGATCGCACCTGTTGCCAGGCCGATAACGGCACCGGCGGCAAAGGCGCCATTGCGGCCGTTCTTGGCATCCGCGGTCTGCACGGAAACTGTCATTGCGGACGTTGCGATAACGGCGACGGCCAGGGTGGTAGCTGCAACTTTCTTGAACATGGTATTGCTCCTCTGTAGGTCTGTGTCTTGAACGCTGTCTTTGCGTTCCTGCTTTCATGCGTTGGACGGTGTCTCCGTCGATGAAGATGACTTTATGCGAGGATGCGCCCACAGGCTGTGATGGGTGTCACAAGCCGGCGGCTTCTGAAAAAGTCCCGGAAATTGATGGCAGGGTTAGCGGACGGTTAATTCCCGCGGCAGGAGCATCGGGACAGGAAACCGGGCGTGGGCAATCGGGCCGCACAGCCGTCACCTGCGCTGCGTCCAAAAGACTTGCCCCCGGCGCGGTCAAAGCGACCGGCGCCAGGGGCAAAGGCTGTTGCTTGAAGTGACCGACGCCGGTTAGCGGCAGAACTTGCGATGGCCGGAATAGGTCACGAAATAGCCGGTGCTCGGGTTGAACGACCGGTATTTGGACGAGCAGTACCGGTACCATTGCGGGGTCCAGGGAGCCGGACGGTAGTAGACCCGAGCGCCGTACCGCGGGCCGCCAACGAACGGACCGACGTGGATGCCAGGGTACCAGCGATGGCCATGATGCCAACGGTGACCATGGTGACCTTTATGACCGTGATAGCCACCACCGGCAGAAGCCGTGGACGCGCCGACGGACACAAGAACTGAAGCCGCAATTGCAGCAGCGATCGTAGTTGTTTTAACAATCTTATTGAACATTTTCATACTCCAATATTTTTTCTCTATATTCCCTTCGCTCCATCTCAAGGATGGGACCTTCCATCAATGATTTTGACTTTAGAAAAATTTCTCAATTGAATCTGTGACAGCGATCACAAGGATCCTTTATTTACGTCTTCTTCCCCTCTCCTTATAAAAACATACGCTTCATATCGAATGCATCTCCCCTCAGGGGAATTGAATCCGGCCCGCCTGCCGGGTTTCCGCAGCGGAATTCGGACACCAGGTGCTTGTAATAACGCGCCGGTCGCCTTACATTTCGATCATCGGCAATTGAATTGCCGATCGGGACACGAAATAGACCCGGTAAAGACTGTTTTCGGTAGGACATGGCGGCAACCCGCCATCCTGCTCTGAATTTCGACGCTTTTCCGTTTCTAGCTGACTGCTCGTTTTTGTGAGCCTTGCGGCATGGCTAGGGGGCTCGCACCACTTAACGGAAAGGTTTCCAAATGCGCGAAAACGGCACCATCAAATTCTTCAACTACGACCGTGGCTTCGGCTTCATCACGCCTGAAAACGGCGGCAAGGACGTGTTCGTTCACATCACCGCCTTCGAACAGGCCGGCATTCCGGCGCCGGAAGAAGGCGCCAAGGTCACCTACGTGACCGAAGACGACCGTCGCGGCCGCGGCAAGCAGGCTGCCCAGCTCGAAATGGCCTGATCGGCCAAATATTTCGAACCCGATGGGTTTTCGATCCTGAGGGATTGACGAAACGCCGGCGCAATTGCGCCGGCGTTTTTGTTTTCATGACAGTCTACAAGAGATCATCGCCGGCGCGCTTCGGATCATAGGCGTTTCGCAGATCCTCAAGCGCCTTCATGCGCGTCTGGCTGCGTTCGGCATTTTCCTGGGTCACACCCGCAATCAGAAGCTCCGCAATCGCCATCAGCGCCGTGCTGGAATCCCAGGGCGACGGCACCGCCACGCGGGCGGGAAGGACATGGGCCGCGACGCGGCCGATCGGCGACTGCCAGCTGTCCGTGATCAGGCCGACGGTCACGCCCTGGCGGGCCGCGGCTTCCGCGAAGCGGACGATTTCCGCCTGGTAGCGGCGGATATCGAAGACGACCAGCACATCCTTCGGCCCCATGCCGATCAGCTGGTCGAGCCAGTTGCCCTGTTGACCTGCCACATGCACCACGCCGGGGCGAACGATCCTCAGGTGCGCGGCCGTATAGCGGGCCAGCGCATCGGTGAACCGTCCGCCGAGCAGATAAACGGTGCGCTTTTCATCGGCCAGGATCCGGATCAGACTCTGCAACTCGCTGCGCGGCAAATGCGCGAAGGTTTCGCGTACATTGTCGACCAGCTTGTCCATCAGCGGATCTCCGTCGATGGAGGCATCCGTTTCCATGACGGTGCTACGGGCGAGCGGCGAGTTCAGCTGGTTTTCCAGCTCCGTGCGCAAACGCGCCTGAAAATCGGCAAAGCCCGGAAACCCCAGCCGGGCGACGAACCGCAAGATCGTGGGTGAACTGACCCCGGCGGCCTGGGCGAACTGGGCCACGGTTCCAAGACCCTGCATCGGGTAATTTGCCAGCAGCGCGTGAGCGGCCTTGCGCTCCGTCGCCGTGAACTCGTCAAGTCGCTCGCGGATCTCGTCCAGCAGGGATGGTATCATGATGTCCCTCCCACTCCGCGCGCCCAAGATTTCCATTTGACTTCACCGCAAAGTGTGTATCAAATAATACAAGGTTTGACTGTTGACGCAATCCTGTAACAAAAAATACAAACGTTAACAGTCGCGTAAACCTCACGAGGGGACTTGATTGATGGCAATGGTTCTGCCGGTCGAAGGTGAGGATGCGCCGGTCGTCGTGGACAATCCCAACGGCGCCGGACCATTCGTGCTGGTGTGCGACCATGCCAGTAACCGGATGCCTCCCGTCTTTGGCGGCCTGGGGTTGTCGGATGCGGATCGAGAGGCCCATATCGCATGGGATCCGGGCGCACTCGGCGTTTCCCAGGAACTCAGCCGCCTCCTTGACGCCCCCCTGATCCATTCGACGCTGTCCCGCCTGCTGGTGGACTGCAACCGGGACCAGTCGGCGGTCGACCTGATACCGGAAATCAGCGAACAGACCGTCATTCCGGGCAACCAGAACCTTAGCCCGGACGAACGCGCGCGCCGGATCGCGCTGGCGCACGCACCGTTTCACACCGCGATCGACTCGGTGCTGGATGAGCGGCACCGCCGCGGCCGGCCGACGGCGCTTGTCTCGGTTCACACCTTCACGCCGGTCTACAAGGGCGTCCATCGCGACTGCGAAATCGGCCTGATCTCGGACAGGGACCGGCGCCTCGCGGACCCTGCCCTCGCCCTTTTGAAGGAAAGATCGGGCTGGCAGGTCGGCGACAACGACCCGTATTCACCGGCCGACGGCGTCTACTACACGCTCACCCGGCACGGAGAAAACCGGGGCCTGGTGCCGCTGATGATCGAGATCCGGAACGACAAGGTAAAAACTCCCGATGCGGAAAAGGCCTGGGCGCAGCTTCTCGCCGGTGTGCTGACGGACGCCTTGAAAAACGTTTCGCTGGAAAACGCAGGGGGCATGAATGCCTAGAGCCGCACGCGCGTATATCCGCATCGTGGATGGCTTCAACAGCGGTCTCGGCAGGATCATGATGTGGGGCGTCTTCGGGATGGCCGGGATCCTGCTTTGGTCATCGATCTCCAAGACCTTCTTCCAGCCCTCGCTCTGGACACTGGAAGTCGCCCAGTTCGCCATGGTTGCCTATTACGTTCTCGGCGGCCCCTACTCGATCCAGCTCGGCGCCAATGTCCGCATGGATCTGTTCTATGCGGACTGGTCGCTGAAGAAGAAAGCCTGGTTCGACGCCTTCACCGTGTTTTTGCTGATCTTTTATCTCGGGGTTTTGCTGGTCGGCGCCGTCAATTCGACCGCCTATTCGCTGGGCTATTTCGGCAAGGACGGCTTCACATTCTTCAAGGACCTGATCGTCGCCTTTGTCACTGGCGGACCTGATGCGGCCAAGGAGGTCATGGGCTACATCGAACGCAGCCCGACCGCCTGGCGACCTTATCTTTGGCCGGTGAAATTCATCATGCTTTTCGGCTTCATCCTGATGCTCCTGCAAACCATTTCGGAACTGATAAAAGACATCGCCCGCATCAAGGGAGAAGAGATCTGATGTCCTATGAGATGATCGCTCTTCTCATGTTCTCGTCGATGATGGTGATGCTGCTCACCGGGCAGCGCGTCTTCGGTGCCATCGGCGGCATAGCGGCCATTGCCGCCCTCGCCCTGTGGGGGACCGGCGGGGAGGATATCCCCTTCTCGGCCGCCATGAAGCTGATGAAATGGTATCCGCTGCTGACGCTGCCGATGTTCATCTTCATGGGCTATGTCCTGTCGGAGTCCCGGATTGCCGACGACCTTTACAAGATGTTCCACATCTGGATGGGACCGGTTCCCGGCGGGCTCGCCATCGGCACGATTTTTCTCATGGTCCTGATCTCCGCCATGAACGGCCTGTCGGTCGCCGGCATGGCCATCGGCGCGACGATCGCCCTGCCGGAACTCCTCAAACGCGGCTACGACAAACGCATGGTATCGGGGGTGATCCAGGCCGGGTCATCTCTCGGCATTCTCGTGCCGCCCTCCGTGGTCCTCGTGCTTTATGCGATGATCGCCCGGGCTCCGGTCGGCCAGCTCTGGCTGGCCGGTGTTCTGCCGGGTCTGATGATGGCTGGCCTGTTCGTCATCTACATCGCCATCCGCTGCAGGCTCCAGCCCGAACTCGGCCCGCCGCTGTCACAGGAAGAACGCGAAGCCTCCAAGGGCGAGAAATACAGGCTTCTGGCCTCCGGGATCCTGCCGGTCGTCATCTTCGCAACAATGATGGTTCCCTTCGTCAACGGCTGGACGAGCCTGGTCGAAAGCTCCGCCATCGGCGCCCTGACCGCGTTCCTGGCCGCCATCGTCAAGCGCCGGATGACCTGGGAGATCCTGATCACCTGCCTGAGGCATACGCTTGGCATCTCCTGCATGTTCATGTGGATCATCCTGGCGGCCCTTGGCTTCGGCGCCGTGTTCGACGGACTGGGCGCGGTCAAGGCGATCGAGAACCTGTTCACCGAACAGCTCGGCCTGGAGCCCTGGATGATCCTGGTGCTGATGCAGCTGTCGTTCCTGATCATGGGCACCTTCCTCGACGACACCGCCATGCTGGTGATCGTCGCACCGCTCTACGTGCCGCTGGTCAGCGCGCTCGGCTTCGACCTCATCTGGTACGGGGTGCTCTACACGATCACCACCCAGATTGCCTACATGACACCGCCATTCGGGTACAATCTGTTCCTGATGCGCGCCATGGCTCCACCGGAAATCAGCATGCGCGACATCTACTCCTCGATCACGCCTTTCGTTCTGGTGATGGTCCTGGCGCTGGTGCTGGTCATGGTGTTTCCGCAAATCGCGCTGATGCTGCCAAACTACGTGTACAATCATTAGTGCGAATTAGCCAACAATAACAATAACTTGGAATATCGAATTTGTAACAGGCGCTTCGATAATCAATCGCCAGAAGGCAAGAAGAGCCACAAAGGATCACTCGAAAGGGGAGTATCTGAAAATGACGAATAGACGCGATTTTCTTAAAAAAGCCGGCCTCGGAACGGTTACTGCCGCCGGAGCCTCCACGCTTGCCGCCCCGGCGGTTCTCGGTCAGGAACCGATCAAGTGGCGCCTGCAGACCTATGCGGGACCGGCCCTTGCCGAACACGTGATCAAGCCGTCGATCGATGCCTTCAACAAGGCCGCCAACGGCGAAATGGTGATTGAGCTCTACACGGCCGACCAGCTGGTTCCGACCGGCGAACTGTTCCGCGCCATGCAGTCCGGCACCATCGACGCCGTTCAGTCCGACGACGACTCCATGGCCTCCCCGACCGAGGTCACCGTCTTCGGCGGCTACTTCCCGTTCGCCTCGCGCTACTCGCTCGACGTGCCGGTGCTGTTCAACCAGTACGGCCTGAACGAAATCTGGGACGCGGAATACTCAAAGGTCGGCGTGAAGCACATTTCCGCCGGCGCATGGGATCCGTGCCACTTCGCGACCAAGGACCCGATCCGCTCCCTCGCCGACCTCAAGGGCAAGCGCGTCTTCACCTTCCCGACGGCCGGCCGCTTCATGGCCCAGTTCGGCGTCGTGCCGGTCACCCTGCCCTGGGAAGACATCGAGGTCGCCGTGCAGACCGGCGAGCTCGACGGCATCGCATGGTCGGGCATTACCGAGGACTACACCGTCGGCTGGGCGGATGTGACCAACTACTTCCTGACCAACAACATCTCGGGCGCGTGGGCCGGATCGTTCTTTGCCAACATGGAGCGCTGGAACGAGCTGCCTGATCACCTGAAGACCCTGCTCCAGCTCGCGATGGATTCTTCGCACTACTATCGCCAGTGGTGGTATTGGGGCGGCGAGGCCTCGCTTCGCGTCAACGGCACCAAGATGGAACTGACCTCCATTCCGGATGCCGAATGGGCGACGGTCGAAGAAGCCGCGGTGAAGTTCTGGGACGAAATCGCCGCGGAGTCCGAAACCAAGGCAAAGGTCGTCGAGATCTTCAAGAAGTACAACGCCGACATGCAGAAGGCCGGCCGGCCTTACCGCTACGGCTAAGCCTTCCTCAACACTGCCGGTCCGGGGCATTGCTCCGGACCGGTTCCCTGACATAAAGACAAGTCTTATCTTCAGAACGGACAAAGATCCAAATGGCTGGCAATCTGACATTCGATGCGCTCAAGGCTGCGGTTTCCAAGGACGAAATCGACACCGTCCTCACGTGTATCGTCGACATGCAGGGCCGGCTGATGGGCAAGCGGTTCCATGCGCAGCACTTCATCGACAGTGCGTGGGAAGAAACCCATTGCTGCAACTACCTGCTGGCGACCGATCTGGAGATGTATACGGTCGAAGGCTACGCCGCGACGAGCTGGGCCGGCGGCTACGGCGACTACGTGATGAAGCCCGACCTTTCGACCCTGCGGCTGGTGCCGTGGCTGGAAGGCACGGCCATGGTCCTGTGCGATCTCCTCGATCACCACACGCATGAGGCAGTGCCCCACGCACCGCGCACGATGCTGAAGAGGCAGATCGCCCGGCTGAAGGAGCTCGGATACACGGCCAAATGCGCGACCGAACTGGAATTCTTCCTGTTCGAGAAAAGCTTCGACGACATGCGCAAGTCCGGCTTCCGCGACCTGGAGCCGATATCCGGCTACAACGAGGACTACCACATCCTGCAGACCACCAAGGAAGAGGTCGTGATGCGCCCGCTGCGCAATCACCTCTACAAGGCGGGCATTCCGGTCGAAAACACCAAGGGCGAAGCCGAGACGGGCCAGGAAGAACTCAATATCCGCTATTCGGAAGCGATGAACTGCGCCGACTATCACACCATCGCCAAGCATGCGGTGAAGGAAATCGCCTGGGCCAACGGACGTTCCGCCAGCTTTCTTGCCAAGTGGCGCGCCGACAAGGTCGGCAGTTCCACCCACATTCACCAGTCGATCTGGAACGAGAAGAACGAGAACGCCTTCCAGGATCCTTCCGGCGACTACGGCATGTCCGAACTGATGCGCCAGTATGTGGCCGGACTGATCAAATACGCGCCCGACTACACCTATTTCCTGGCACCCTATATCAACAGCTACAAGCGGTTCCAGAAGGGCACCTTCGCACCGACCAAGACCGTGTGGTCCGTCGACAACCGCACGGCCGGGTTCCGGCTTTGCGGCGATGGCACCAAGGCAGTCCGGATTGAGTGCCGGATCGGCGGATCCGACCTCAATCCCTATCTTGCGCTGGCCGCCCAGCTTGCCGCCGGCATCCGGGGGATCGAGGAAAAACTGGACCTCGACCCACCCGTCTCCGGCGACGTCTACGAGGCAAAGCGCGCGCGGGAGATCCCGGGGACCCTGCGCGACGCACGCGACACGCTGCGCAAGTCGAAGATGCTGCGCGAAGCCTTTTCCGACGAAGTCATCGACCACTACGCCCGGGCGGCGGAATGGGAGATCGAGGAATTCGACCGCGTCGTGACCGACTACGAGATCGCCCGGGGCTTCGAACGCGCCTGACCCCGGCCCCGAGGCCCGGGTAAGCGGCCCAAACTCTTGAACTGCCATAGCCGCAATGTTTGCGGTTTTTAGAGGTGCATCATGTCTGAAGTCATCAAGCTCGTCTCTCCCGTCGACGGCTCGGTCTATGCGGAACGTCCCGCACTGGACGAGCCCCAAGTGGAGAAAGTGGTCTCGCTTGCCCGCACGGCCCAGATCGACTGGGCCAACACGCCCATTGCCGAGCGGGTCGGATATTGCCTGAAGGCGCTGGACGCGCTGAAGGCGATGAACGACGAGATCGTTCCCGAACTCGCCTGGCAGATGGGCCGCCCGGTCCGCTTCGGCGGCGAATACGGCGGCGTCGATGAGCGTACCCGCTACATGGCCGATATCGCGGAAGCCGCACTTGCCGACCATATCCCCGCCCACAAGCCGGGCTTCACCCGCTATCTGAAGCATGTTCCGCTCGGCATCGTCATGGTGATCGCGCCGTGGAACTATCCGTTCATGACGGCGATCAACACCATCATGCCAGCACTCATGGCCGGCAACGTGGTGATCCTGAAACATGCCGCCCAGACGCTTCTGGTCGGCGAGCGGCTTGCCAAGGCCTTCGAGATGGCCGGCCTGCCCAAGGGCGTGCTGCAGAACATCGTGCTGACCCACGCGGGCACGGAAAAGCTGCTCGGTTCCGGCCTGATCGACCACATCAACTTCACCGGCTCCGTTGCCGGCGGACGGGCGATCGAGAAGGCGGCCGCGGGTACCTTCGCGACGCTCGGCCTGGAACTCGGCGGCAAGGATCCGGCCTATGTCCGCGCCGACGCGGATCTCGACTACGCCATCGGCAACCTGGTCGACGGCGCCTTCTACAATGCCGGCCAGTGCTGCTGCGGCATCGAACGCATCTATGTCCAGGAAAGCCTCTACGACCGCTTCGTGGATGGCTTCGTCGATCTGACCAGCCAGTACAAGCTCGGCAATCCGCTGGACGAGGAAACCACCCTCGGGCCGATGGCGCAGGCGCGCTTTGCCGCCTGGGTGCGCGAACAGACCGACGAAGCCCTGCGCAAGGGCGCCAAGGCCCATATCGACATGTCCGCCTTCCCGGCGAACAAGGAAGGCACGCCCTATCTGGCGCCGCAGGTGCTGACCGACGTCAACCACCAGATGTCGGTGATGCGCGAGGAAAGCTTCGGCCCGGTCGTCGGTATCATGAAGGTCAAGGACGACGCGGAAGCCCTGCAGTTCATGAATGACAGCCCCTATGGCCTGACCGCCTCGATCTGGACGGAAGACGCCGAGGCGGCCGCCGAGATCGGCGACAAGGTCGAGACCGGCACGGTGTTCATGAACCGCTGCGACTATGTCGACCCGGGCCTTGTCTGGACCGGGGTCAAGGACACCGGCAAGGGCGCCGCCCTTTCGGAAGTCGGCTTCCACAACCTGACCCGGCCCAAGTCCTATCACTTCCGGATCGAGCACTAGACCGAAAGGATGCGGCGTGACTGGCCGTCTGGATCAACAGGCTCTCGTCAATCTCCCGTCTCCCCCCTTGAGGGGGAGATGTCTCCGTCAGGAGACAGAGGGGGGTAGCCGCCTTTCCGCATCTTCAAACTTCCCGAGTTACCGAGACGCCGTTCAACCCCCTCTGTCGGCATTTGCCGACATCTCCCCCTCAAGGGGGGAGAAGGGCGTTTGCGGCACCGCTCGGTCTTCACATCCCGAAATTGGCGTCCGGAGCCCATTCCGGCGCCCGAATTGTTTTCCCTCTTAACTCAAAGAGACCACCATGAGCTCACTTCCTTCCGCCAACTGGTCCTATCCCACGTCCGTGCGTTTCGGCGCTGGCCGTATCAAGGAACTTCCCAAAGCGGTGATGGCCGCCGGCATGCGCAATCCGCTGCTGGTGACCGACCCCGGCCTCGCCGGCCTGCCGATGGTCGCCGACGCCATCGCCAGCCTGAAAGAGGCAGGCCTTGAGGCCGCCGTCTTTTCCGATGTGAAGCCGAACCCGCTCGGCAGCAACATTGCGGCCGGTGTGGTCGCCTTCAAGGACGGCGCTCATGACGGCGTGATCGCCTTCGGCGGCGGCTCCGGTCTCGATGCCGGCAAGGTGATTGCCTTCATGTCCGGCCAGACCCGCCCGGTCTGGGACTTCGAGGATATCGGCGACTACTGGAAGCGGGCAGACGAAGCCGGCATCGCGCCGATCGTTGCCGTACCGACCACGGCCGGGACCGGCTCCGAGGTCGGCCGCGCCGGTGTGATCTCCAACGAGGAAACCCACACCAAGAAGATCATCTTCCACCCGAAGATGCTGCCGGCGACCGTGATCTGCGATCCGGAGCTTACCGTGGGCATGCCGCGCATGATCACCGTGGGCACAGGCATGGACGCGCTCGCCCATTGCCTGGAAGCCTATTCCTCGCCGTTCTATCACCCGATGTCGGAAGGCATCGCGCTGGAAGGCATGCGGCTCGTCTTCGAAAACCTGCCGAAGGTCGTCGCGGACGGGTCGGACCTGGAAGCCCGCGGCCACATGATGAGTGCCGCCGCCATGGGCGCGGTCGCCTTCCAGAAGGGCCTCGGCGCGATCCATTCGCTGTCCCACCCGGTCGGCGCGATCTACGACACCCACCACGGCATGACCAATGCGGTGTTCACGCCCTATGTGCTGCAATACAACAAGCCGGCGATCGAACAGAAATTCGAGCGGCTGGCCGGGTTCCTCGGTTTCAAGGGCGGCTACCAGGGCGTGCTCGACGCGATCCTGAAGCTGCGCGAAGACCTGGGCGTGCCGCACACGCTGGCCGGCATCAATGTGGATGGGAAGAAGCGGGAACTGATCGCGGAAATGGCCGTGGTCGACCCGACCGCCGGCGGCAATCCGGTGGAACTCACCAAGGAAGGCGCGCTGGAAATTTTCGACAAGGCGCTTTCGGGCGAAGTCTGAGAGTGTTGATAGCGGAGGCCGCGGCGACGCGGCCTCAGGCTATTTTCACGATGTTGCTGCACGGACCGACCGTGTCGTGGTTTATCGCGCATTCGACGCGGTTCCGGCCATTGTGCTTGGCCGCATACATGGCCCGATCGACCGACGCGACGATTTCGTTCATATCGCTGGTCGTCGATATCGATGCCACCCCCGCACTGACGGTGGCGTTCAGCGGTGAACCATTGAAGAACCTGTGGTTCTCGGCGAAGGCCTTGCGCACCCGTTCGGCAACGACATAAGCCGTTTCCACCGAGGCACCCGGCAGGACCACCAGAAACTCCTCTCCGCCATAGCGGCCGAAAAGGTCATTCGGGCGCAAGGCGGTCCGGACGGTGTTCGCAAAGGACGCCAGGATCCGGTCGCCCGCCTGATGGCCCCGGGTGTCGTTGATATTCTTGAAGTGATCCAGATCGAACATCACCATGGAATAGGGCGAGCCGTCCTTTCGGCACCGTTCAAGAAGCCGTTCGGCATCTTCGAAAAATGCCTGCCGGTTCACCGCGCCAGTCAGGCTGTCGGTTTTCGCGGTTTCCAGGATCTTCTGCTCCCTGCGATCCCGGGTCATCAGGGTCACGACGACGGCGGTGCCGCCGGCATAGAAGATACTCTCGAAGTGGATAATCCCGAACCAGGTCAGGAGATCCGGCGGCGCGGTAGCGTCGAAGGTACCGGTAAGCTGTTCATAGAAGCCGCCGATGAATATGACCGCATGTACGGACAGGAGAACCATCAACGCTCGCCGTCCGGGGAGCTTTTCCTCACCATTCGACCACAGGCTCGCGACCGCCAGCAAGAGATAGACCGTCCAGACGCCGAACTGGACTGCGACCGACCACTTCCGATGATCGATGTCGCCGGGAAGGAGAGAGATGGCAATGAACGCACACATTCCCGCGACCAGAGCCGCCACGGGAACACGCCGGCCATAGAAAGACTGCACGCCTGCCCAGACCAACGCCGGCGCAAAAGTAAGCGGAATTCCAGCCAGCGCGGGAAGGGACGGATTGTGATAGGCAAATCCGAAGATCAGCAGGGTGAGGCCAACGGTATTCACGCCGTGGGCAACGGCCCACCATAAAAGTGCCGGAACCCGATTGAACTGAAACCACGCTCCGAACAGACACAGGCTGGCAAAGGCCGTGAACAGGGTGTTTGATACCATGAACGTGAGTGTGTCGAGGTGCATCCTTTGGCCTGCCATTTCCGGCGACGTTTACGAAGCGTAAAGAATGAGAATGTCCGCAGACCTGTTTCGATTGCCTTAAGCATGCCGGACATCCACTGAAACCGGACGCTTTCCCCAAGACGTGGTTAATCTGCAGTAAATAAACTCATGTGGCCGCTTCCGGCTCTGCACTCACTTGCCCGGAACCTATGCCACCGGATCTGTAACCGACCATTCCCAAAGTGTAACAGATTGTAATTATTGATCTATCTCAACGGACACACCGAGAAACATGGACTATGTTCAAGGCCTCCCAAGACGTATCCCCCATGGAGTCCTGCACCAATGCCCTCCTTTGTTTCCCGTTATGCCACCCCGTTGATCACCGGACTGTTCATGGTTTCCCTGGTGTCCGGTATCGCCCTGTTCTTTCATGTCGGCGGAGCCACATTCCACGGCATGCACGAATGGCTGAGCATGGTTCTGATCGTGCCGTTTATCGCCCATATCTGGAAAAACTGGCGGCCGTTCCTGAACTATTTCAAGCGCTGGCCGATGGCGATCGCGCTTGCCCTGTCCGTGGCCGTTTCGATCCCCTTTGCCATACCGTCCTCCAGCGGGAGCACGGGAGGCAACCCTCTGGTCGCCGTCGCCGGCGCTGTCCAGAACGCGCCGGTCACCGCCGTTGCCGCGCTTTACGGCAAGACACCGGAAGACATGATGGACGCACTCAAGAGCCAGGGCCTGACCGTCACCTCTCCGGACCAGACCCTGCTTGAGGTCGCCAGTGCCAATGACAAGAGCGGTCGCGACGTGATTTTCGCCCTCTCTCAAGTGAAGCGCTGAATACAAACCGCCCGCGTTCCTGGAAGGCGGGCGGCCTCCTCAACCGCTGCGGAAGGTTCTTGCGAGATCCCGAAGCCGGAAAAGCTCGTTGTCTTCCAGGCCGAGCAGTTCGAAATAGTCGGCGAGATTTTCCAGGTAGTCGATGTTCGGACCGAGATAGCCCTCGGCGGCGGCAATCCGCCTTGCGGTTTCCTCCAGGCTCATGGGCGGCAGCAGGAGGGGATTGTCCCGATTGACCAGGAAGGCCATGGCTTCAACCGGTCCGTGGGCGGTCTCAAGCGTCAGGAACTCCGGCTTGTAGGACCGCAGGATCATTTCCCGGCGCCACAGGTATCTGCTTTCCTCTTCCAGGGTTTCCGCGGCCAGCCGGAACACCAGCCCGTTGCAGATGCCGCCGGTATCGAGCCCGGCCATCAGGCCGGGTCGCTCGGGCGTCCCGCGGCCGACCTCGGACAGCAGACAGAAGCGGCGGTGGTACCCCTCCAGACGCGCGCGGCGCACCTCCGTAAAATGGAACGCCGGATCCCACATCAAGGACCCATAGGCAAAGACCCACATGTCCTCTCCCCAGCGACCGTCAAGCGTCTCCAATCTTGAGGCTTCCCGGTTTTCATCGCTTCTGCGCCAGTTTTCCGGCATTCCCAGCGAGTGCATCTGGCGATCCATATGGCTCAGGTCCAGCGTGCGGAAACGGGACTCGTTCGCCGGAATAATCTTGGTCGCAAGGTTCGGATGGTGACGGAACGGGTTCGCAGCGTCCTGCATTTCGGAATGAAAGCCTCGATCTCTTTGTTACAAACGGGTCTTACCGTATTAGCCAACCTTGAAGGCCTTGTCACAAAACCATAAGTAGCGGACCGGATCTTTCAATTTTTTCAAACCGTTTTGACCTCTCTTTTCGGCTTTCGGGAACCCGGTCACATGGCTGCCCTATTTTCGGGAGACGTATCGCCATTCGTAATTTTTACGATCCGTCAAATATCCGGATCCATCGTGATTAACCAATTCTAAATATTACGCTCCAGCAGATGCCGCAGCGGAAGAGTTCTGCTATGATTGACTACGGAAAATTGCCTAGATCCAGGATTTTACATGGGGTGGGGTAGTGGGTTTCCAGGGAGGACATTCAAGCATTCGCGTTTTCTGAGAAGAACCGCGGTGACAATTGCGCTCGTCTTTCTGCCCTCCTTGTTGCTTGCGCCCCCCGCCCTGGCCGCCATTACCATTCCTTATGACCCGGCTGCCGATCTGCGCCAGATCGCCAAATCCTATCTCGGAGACGCGGATCTCTGGCCATCCATCCTGAAGGCGAGCGGCGTCGACCGGATTACCGACCTGCTGCCCGGACAAGGCCTGACCGTTCCGACGACAGAAGTTGCCGCAGCACGCACCGCGCTCGACAGTTCCAACGCCCGGATTCAGGATGCGAACGCCGCCGGTGCGCAGGTCTTCGCCTTCGACGAGATCGACAAGGCCATCCGCTTGCACGATGACGCCCTGACCGAGCAGAAGGCCGGCGAATGGCGCAAAACCCTGGAACTTGCCGTTGCCGCTGAAGGCCTGGCTTCCAAGGCCTATGCCCTGGCGGAGAAAAATCGGGACCAGGCAGCCGAGGCGCGCCTCAGCGACCGGCAGGGCTGGGTCGAAGGCCAGCGCCCGGAAGAACTCGGCTGGGAAGATCGTGAGATCAATGCGGTTCTGATCGAAGAGGAAAAGGTGCGCACGCTGTCGCGCTCCACCGCCCAGATCACCTTTCGGGATACAGGCCGGCTTCGGCTCAACGCCAATTCCCATGCCGTTATCCAACGCATGCGCGTCGACCCGCTGAAGAAGCGGGAAGACGCCAAAGTCTCTCTGGTCGAGGGCGACTTCTATGCCTTGCTCGGCGGCGATTCCGACAGAAAGACGCTGCAGGTCGACGTGCCGGACGTGAACGCTCAGATCGATTCCGGCGATTTCTGGGTCCGCCAGGACGTCAGCGGCGCAAAGTTCACCAACTACGATGACCGGCGCGTCGAAATCGCCGCCCGGGGCGACCGGGTCGATCTCGGCCGCAATGAAGGTGTGGTCATCCGTTCCGGTGAAGCCCCGCGTAAAAAGGTCGAACTCCTGAGCTCACCCGACCTGCTGGCCCCCGCAGACGACGGTGAGGTCTATAACCGGATGGCCGATCTCTCCTGGAGCCCGGTGAAGGACGCCGCCGGTTACTGGCTGGAGGTCGCCCGCGACGCGAACTTCAATCACATGGTGGACTCCGTATCGGCCCTGCCCGATACCTCGTTCACCCTGAAGAACCTGGATACCGGCATCTACTACTGGCGGATTTCTGCCCTCGACCAGTTCGGTCTGCCGGGACCGCGCAGCCTCTCTCACCGGTTCGACATGCGGATCGACAACGCACCGCCCTACCTGCGGCTGGATGCACCGGTGAGCAGTGACATCTACCGCGAAGCCTCAGTCGAGGTGAGGGGCGAAAGCGAGCCGGGCGCGGAGGTTTCGGTCAACGGGGCCGCGGCCACGGTCGACGAACTGGGGCACTACACTCTCACCGTTCCGCTGAAGCCGGGCATGAACATGCTGACGGTCCTGTCCCGGGATGCCGCCGGCAATGAAACAAAAGTGGCGCGGGAAGTGGTTCATATGCCGGATGCGACGGCGAAAATCACCTTCAATGCCGCGATCCCGCGGCTGTCGGCCAGGCACTTCGTCGCAAACGGCAGCGAGATTTCCCTGTCCGGACTAACGGAAAAGAACGCGAAATTGCAGGTGCTCGGTGCGGACGGCGGCCTCCGCGCCAGCGCATCGACCGACGGCGACGGCGCCTTCGCTTTCACGCTTCCGCTCAGCGCCGACGAAAGCGACTTCCAGGTCAACGTGACCAGCGCGTCGGGATTTTCCAGCCGGGACAATTTCATGGTCAGCATCGACCGGGACCCGCCCACGATCGACCTCGACATGCCTCTGCCCCGCCTTACCTCGACGGAGTTCCTGGCGCTGCGCGGTACGGTGACCGACAGCCAAACGGTGAAGCTCAACGGGCGGGTCATTCCGCTCAAGGACACACGCTTCGATGAGGTTATCACCCTGAAAGAGGGTGAAAACACCATCGAGATGTCGGCGGGCGATCTGGCCGGCAACGTCACGGTCGAAACCTGGACCGTGACACTCGACCAGAGCCCGCCGAGCTATGTGAGCCATACGATCAAACCCGGCAGCGGCGGCCGGGTGACAGTCGAAGTCAAGGCGGAGGACGCAAGCGGTCTGGCGAAAGCCGCGCCATTTACCTTGTTGTCGAATGGAACTGAAGTGGACGGCTTCTTGCGCTACAACAAGCTCAGCAGAAGTTACAGGGGCGTAGTGGCGGTCGCCTCGGCTGATATTTCGGGGGTTCGTCTTGCAGGCATCGAGCTGCAGGACGATGCCGGAAACCGGATCCGGGTCCGGTTGAAATGACGGGGATAGTCGCGGGAATGTTTTCAGTCGAAGCGCGCCGCTTTAGGAATATCTGCAGGAAGAAAAAGGCCTTCGCCACTGCCGTTCTGCTGGCGACGGTCGCGCCGGCTGCCGCACAACAGGCGAAGCCGATCGACGTTCCGCTCCTGGTCACCTACGGCGCCGACGCCCCGACCCGCGAGGGCGATCCCACCCATCGGCAGATCATCTATATCGAACTTCCCGACACGCTGGAGGACCGGGTCTATCTGCGCCTGTTCGACCCGGAAAGCGGCGGCGATCACGACCTTCTCTACGGGCCGGCCAATTCCGAGACCCGCTTCGCGCTTTTCGGCGGCGACGGCGCCTTCGCCGGCGACCGCACGATCGATGACGACGGCGAACCGGTGGAAATCACCGGCGGTACACTGCTCGCGGAAAAGACCTACACCGACGACGCGCGCACCGACGGCCAGTGGACCACGATGGCGCTGTTTTCTCCCTCTGAGGGGGAAAAGCGCGGCGACAAGCGGATCTTCCGCCTCAACGTGGAGGGCACGAGCGGCAACGACGGCAATCTCTACGGGGTCGCCATCAGCCTGCGGGACCGTCGCGCCGTGCCGCCTGAAGGCGTCAAGCTCTTCTCCTATGCGCCGACAATCCGGGTCCCCAACAAGACGACCCTGACCGAATTGCGGTTCCAGGTGCCGGACCGGGAAACCGAGCTTTCCATCGACAATTTCGATGCGGCCTATGGCAAGCTGAACCTGACCACCGCCTTCCGCTCCGTGCCGCTGAAGCCGTCCGGCCAGGACCAGTGGCGCAGCGAAGCCGTCAAGCTGCAGCCCGACGAACAGGGCCAGCCGGCGGCAATCACCCTGCAGGGCGGATCGGAAATTCCCAATGACGCCACCTTCTACATCACGGTGAAGGCGGACAGGTTCCTGCCGCTCGACCTGCCGCCGTTCAACTGGATCCCGAACCGCCGGCCGGAGATCAGCGCCACGGCCACCTTCCTCGACGGCTGCCGCGCCGTTGCCTTCGACGCCTCGCAGACCCGGGACCCGGACGGTAATCGCCTGTCGTTCAAGTGGATCTTCTCCGACGACACGGTCATGGACGGCCCGGCCGTGGTGAAGGATTACGACACGACCGGGCATTTCAAGGAACGGCTCGAAGTCCGTGACGATTCCGGCCAGATCGGCAACGGCAGCGCCAAGACGCTGGATGTTTTCGTCAAGCATCCGCCGGTCGCCCGGATCAAAGCGCCTGCGATCGTTGGAACCGGTGAGAGCGTTCTGTTCAATGCCGACACCTCGTCGAGCGAAGCGGCGGATATCGCCCGCTTCGACTGGCATTTCAACGATGGGTTCACGGCGCAGGGTTCGAAGGTGACCCGTGTCTTCGACCAACCCGGCGACTATCTCGTCTCTCTCACGGTCACCGACAATTCCGGGCATCCGTGCGACAACGGCACCATCGAAATTCCGATCCGGGTCAATGCGCAGCCGGTCGCCGAGGCCGGAGCGGACCGGCGCACCGACGTCGGTGCGCAGTTGAGCTTCGACGCGGGCAGAAGCTACGACACCGACGGCAAGATCGTTTCCTATCGTTGGGACTTTGGCGACGGCAACGCCCTGGACGGGGCGAGCGTCGAGCACGCTTTCACGACGCCGGGCACCTACAATGTCGAGCTGACCGTTCAGGACGACGCCGGCGTCAGCAACAGCAAGGCCACCGATACGGCCCAGGTGGTCGTCAACGCGCCGCCGGTCCCGGTCGCAGGCGACGATCTGAGCGTTGCCACCGGCGAGGTGATCACGTTCGACGGCAGCCGCTCCCGCGATCCGGACGGAAAGCTGATTTCCTACCATTGGGATCTGGGCGACGGCGCCAGCGCGAACGGCGAAAAAATCACCTATGCCTTCGCCAAGCCGGGCACCTATCAGGTCCGCCTCTCGGTGACCGACGATTCCGGCACAAAGACCCGAGGACGGTCGGACACGCTGTCGGTGCGCGTCAATGCACCGCCGGTGGCAGTGGCCGGCAACGATCAGCTAGTGACGGCAAGCGCGGTCCATTTCGACGGATCGGGTTCGTCTGATGCCGATGACAGCATCGCGAGCTACAGCTGGGATTTCGGCGACGGCACGACCGGCACCGGCGCGGCGCCCGCCCATGTCTACAAGACGCCCGGAACCTATGATGTTCGCCTGACGGTCACCGACGCGTCCGGCACCATCCGCAACACAGCCTCCGACACCATGCAGGTTGTGATCAACACGCCGCCGATCGCGGATGCGGGCCCCGATCTGATCGGCGCGCCCGGCGAAGAGCTGACGTTCCAGGGCAACCGCTCCATCGACCCGGACGGAGACATCGCGGCTTACGAATGGGACTTCAAGGACGGCACCCTGGAAACCGGCGAAATCGCGACCCATGCGTTCGAAAAGCCTGGTCGGTATTTCGTCCGGCTGAAAGTGACCGACAATACCGGCCAGGTCAGGGCCGTGGACTATGACGAGGCGGAGGTCACCATCAACGCCCCGCCGGTCGCCGATGCCGGCGACGATATCCGGGTGGCCCCGGGCCAGTTGTTCACCCTCGATGCTGGCCGGTCGAGCGACAGCGACGGGACTGTCACCGACTTCCGCTGGGACATTGCCGGCATGGACGAGCCTGTCTATGCGAAAACCCACGAGATCAAGTTCGATGAACCGGGCACCTACACCGCCCGTTTGACGGTGTCGGACGACAGCGGCGCGGACAATAGCCTGGCGGAGGATGAGGTCACCATCCGCGTCAACCATCAGCCGACGGCGGATGCCGGACAGGACGTCTTTACCGCCAAGAGCCTGGTGATCTTCGACGCCGGCGCATCGTCGGATCCGGACGGCGACGGCCTCAGTTACTCTTGGGACTTCGGGGACGGCACCACGGCGACCGGCGCGCAGGTCGCGCACACCTTTGCCACCGGCGGCAGTTTCCCGGTCATCCTGACCGTCAGCGACGGTACCGGGCTTGCCAACGGCACAAACCGGGACGCGCTCACCGTCACGATCAACCATGCTCCTGTCGCCGTTGCCGGGGAGAACCAGCGCCTGTGCACCGGCGATATTCTGGTCCTGGACGGCAGCAAGTCGTCCGATCCGGATGGCGGTGTCCTGAAATACGCCTGGGACTTCGGCGACGGCTCCGGTTCCGAGATCGTCAATCCGACCAAGACCTACCGGCGCGGCGGCGTCTATCCGGTCACGCTGGCTGTGACCGACGATTCCGGCCTCGGCAACGCCACCGCGCGTGACCAGATCGCCGTCACCGTCGATCAGGCGCCGGTCGCCGATGCCGGCCCGGACATCCGGATCTGTGCCAATACGGAAGCGACCTTCGACGGTTCCAAGTCGTGGGATGCGGACGGTGTCGTCAACCGGTTCCAGTGGGACTTCGGGGACGGCGGATCGAGCGGCGGCGACAAGCCGAAACACACCTACCGGCGGGCCGGAACCTACCGGGCGCAGCTCACCATCGAGGGCGACCGGGTCGGACAGTGCGACATACGCGCCACCGACGAGGTCAATGTGGAGGTGATCGCCGCTCCGGTGCCGCTGATCGACGCCGCGTCCGCCGTTCCTGTCGGTGAAACGGTCAGCTTCGACGGCTCGCGGTCCTATCTGGACGGCGGCGTTGTCACCGGCTGGTCCTGGGACTTCGGCGACGGCACGAGCGCCGATGGCGCCCTGCAGACCCATACCTTTACAACCCCCGGCACTTACCGGGTGGCTCTGACGGTCGACAGCACGGCCGAGTCCGACGACTGCCACATGATCACCGGCTATCATCTGATCACGGTCAACGCGGCTCCTGTCGCCGATGCCGGTGAAGACATCGTTGTCGGCATCAACGAGGAGTTCGAACTCGACGGCTCCGGCTCCAGCGATGAGGAAGGCGCCATCGCCAGCCACGTCTGGGACCTGGGCGACGGCACGACCGCGGAAGGTGTTGCCATCCGCCACCGCTACGCCGAGCCCGGACGCTACGAGGTCAAGCTGACGGTGACCGATACGGCAGGCCTTTCCAATTCCAGCGCGACCGATACGGTAACCGTGATCGTCAGCGACGGCGCGACGGCGGTGCTCGATGCGCCTGATGCGGTCTGCGTCGGCGAGCAGGTCACCCTTTCCGCAGCGCGCTCCACCAGCCGGGACGCACCGATCAGCGCGTTCAGCTGGTCGTTCGGAGACGGTACCACCGCCGACGCGGAAAAAGTCATCAAGCGCTTCGTCGCTCCCGGGCGCTACAATGTCTCGGTGCTGGTCGACGACGGCAGGGGACGCACCTCCAGCCAGCGGCAGGCCTCCAAGGTCATCCTGGTCAATCAGCCGCCGATTGCGGTTGCGGGTCGCAATCTCGCCGCCTGCCCGGGCGTGGCCGTCGCCTTCGACGCCAGAGCGTCCAGCGATCCGGACGGCCGGATTTCCAGGGTCGAGTGGGACTTCGGCGATGGCGAGACAGCCACCGGCATGACCCCCGAACATACCTACGCCCGCCCCGGCACCTATGATGTCACGCTGAAGGTGACCGACGATTCCGGCTCTTCCTGTAATGCTCGCGAGGACAGGATGACCGTCGTGGTCAACACGCCGCCGACGGCCGATGCCGGCCCCGATCGGGAAGTCTTCACCGGCGGTGCGAACGACGCGGAGGTCTTCAGCGCCTGGCGGTCCTACGATGCGGACGGGACGGATCTGTCCCACACATGGGATTTCGGTCCGGACGGCCAGCAGTCGGGTGAACGGGTGGCGCACAGCTTCTCGGCGCCGGGCGATTACGAGGTCAAGCTGACGGTTTCCGACGGTTCCGGCCTTTCCTGCGGCACGGCATCTGATACGATCAGGGTGAAGGTGCGGGAAAGAGAAGCCTACTAGGGAACCAACCCTGAGCTTCCGTTTGGGTCCCGCCCCTGTGGTGGGGACCCGTTGGCATGCGACTGACACTTCGGAAGAAGCTCCTGATATTTGCCGCGGTGATTGCGGTTCTGCCGTTGCTGATTGCGGGTCAGACCCTGATTCGCATCGCGCGCGATGAGCTGAAGAGTTCGGCCAATGACCAGCTGACGGAAACCGCCCGCCAGGTCACCACGGAAATCAACAGCGTCTACAGCAACGCCTGGGCCGCCCCCCTGTCGCTAATCGCCAACGGTGTCGACAATGAAAAGCTCAGCGTCGACGCCAAGATCGCGCTCCTGACCCTCGGCATCGCCGAACTGCCGGATATCGTCGCCCTGCAGATTACGGTGGAAGGCAGCCAACGGCCGCTTCTGGTCACGCGGGAGGGCTTTTCGAAGAAACTCAGCGAGGCCGGGCTCGAGCCCAAGGCCGCCTTAAGACTCAGTCCGGCGACGATCGAAGACTACCGTAAAGGCAACCATGGTCTTGCCCGCCAGGTCCAGCATCTTGAGGGAACCGGCATCTGGCTCGCCTCCATTATTCTGCCGCTGCAGAATCCGCTGAACGGCCGGTCGGCGACCCTGTCCGCTCGGATCGACATCAGCCGGATCAAGGACTTCATAGACGCCCACGCCTTCACCAAGATCGGCACCATTACGATCGTCGACAAACGCGGCCAGCCTATCTTTGCCTCCGGAGAGGACGACCTGACCGACTCCGACATTGTCAACGAGGCAACCAGCCTGCTTGCCCTGCAGACCCGGGTGATCAGTATCAAACCCTATGCCCGTCCTGACGGCGAGGTCATGCTGGGTGCCTTTTCCTTCCCCAGTCCGTTCGACTGGGCGGTGATCGCTGAAAAGAGCGAGGCGGCAGCCTATTACACCATCGACGTCATGACCCGGAACCTGCTCATCTGGGTGGGCGCGGGACTGGTCGTTGCCGGACTGGGGGCGATCTTCTTCTCGCTCGGAATTTCCCGGCCGATCCTGAAAATCGGCCAGGCGGCCGTCGAGGTCGGGAAGGGCAATTTCCAGGCGCGGGTCGTCGGCGTGAAGAGCCGGGACGAAATCGGCGAACTTGCCGGGCGCATCAACGAGATGATCGTGCAGATCAACGAGCGGTTCCAGCTGGCGAAATTCGTGTCCCACGGCACCATCGACGCCATCCAGGATTCCAGCGACGGCAGTGTGAAGCTCGGCGGTTCCCGCAAGCGGGCGGCGATCCTGTTTGCCGATATTCGCGGCTACACGGCCTTTTCCGAAAGCCGCGAACCGGAGGTGGTCGTCGATGTTCTGAACCATTATTTCGCCTATCAGGGCGCGGCGGTTGCCCGCAACAACGGCGACATCGACAAGTTCGTCGGCGACCAGATCATGGCCGTATTCCACGGCCCTGACATGAGCGCGGATGCGGTGCGCTGCGCGTCCGAGATCCAGGACATCATGGAGGCCTCCTCCAAGAAAAACCCGGACTGGGAACTCGATATCGGCATCGGCATCGATGTGGGCGACGTCGTCGTCGGCGCCATGGGCAGCCCGGAGCGGATGGACTACACGGTTCTCGGCGACCACGTGAACCTCGCCGCACGCCTGTGCTCCGCTGCCGCGCCGAAAGAAACCATGATTTCAGACGCGGTTTACGACGACATCAAGCACATGACCGAATTCGGCTTCGCACCGCTGGCCCCGATCAACGTGAAGGGCAAGTCCCAGCCGATCTTCGTCTATGCGGTCGAACGGGTGAACCTGCCGGGCGAGGAGGACGCGGCCGACGAACCGGGCCCGGCCGGGCAGTAAGCCGCGCTGGCGCAGGTTTGACGAGCGCGACGGGTCCGGTTGCTCAAATCATACTGTCGAGCAATTCGCCCTCGCCGATCCGGCCCAGCACCCGGCCCTGCTCGGCGACCAGAATTTCGGTTTCCGACTGGCGCTTCAGCTTGATGACATCGCGCAAGGGGGTCGCGGACAGACAGGTCACAGCACCTTCCGGAACAGTAGTCCGGTCGCAGGCGGACATGATGTCCCTGGCTCGAAGCACATTGAGCGGATTCATGTGACCGACGAAATCGGCGACATAGTCGTTGGCCGGTTTCTTGACGATCTCCTGCGGCGTGCCGAGCTGAATGACCCGGCCGCCTTCCATGATGGCGATCCGGGAACCGATCTTGGCGGCTTCATCCAGGTCGTGACTGACGAAGATGATCGTGCGATTGAGGCTTGCCTGAAAATCCAGAAGCTCGTCCTGCAGACGGTCGCGGATCAGCGGATCGAGGGCGGAAAAGGGTTCGTCCATCAACAGGACCGGTGCCTCGGTGGCAAAAGCCCGCGCCAGGCCGACCCGCTGCTGCATGCCGCCGGACAACTCGTGCACCTGCTTGTCGCCCCACCCTTGAAGGCCGACGAGGTCCAGCTGATGCGAGACCTTTGCCCGCCGTTCCGCCTGGCCCATTCCGGACAGTTCAAGACCGAAGCCGACGTTTTCCGCCACCGTTCGCCAGGGCAGAAGCGCGAATTGCTGAAACACCATGGCGATGCGGTGCCGGCGCAGCTGGCGCAGTTCCTCTTCCGAACAGGCAGCCGGATTGATGGTCTTGTCCCCGTCTCGAACCTGTACCTCGCCCCGGATCACCGGATTGAGGCCGTTGACCGCCCGCAGCAGAGTCGACTTGCCCGATCCGGACAGGCCCATGAGGACGATCACCTCGCCTTCGTTGATATCGAACGTCGCACCGGCCACACCGAGGATCTGCCCGGTTTCTGCCTGGATTTCCGCCCGGTTCCTGCCGGAATCGATCATTGGCAGGGCGGTCTGCGGCTTGTCGCCGAAGACGATATCGACATTCTTGAAGGAAACGACCGGCGCCGTCATGAGCGTCCTCCTTCGCCGGGCCCTGAGCGGAAGAACCGGTCGAGCACGATAGCGACCAGGACGATGGCGACACCGACCTCAAACCCCTTGGCGATATTGACCGTGTTCAGCGCCCGAAGCGTCGGCACGCCAAGACCGTCCGCTCCGACCAGGGCTGCAATCACGACCATGGAGAGCGACAGCATGATCGTCTGGGTCAGGCCGGCCATGATCTGTGGCAGCGCATAGGGCAATTCCACCTTCCAAAGAAGCTGGGACTTGGTCGCGCCGAAGGCCTGACCTGCTTCGAGGAGCTGGGTGGGCGTGGACGAGACACCAAGCTGGGTCAGGCGGATCGGTGCAGGAATGGCGAAGATCACGGTTGCGATCAGGCCGGGCACCATGCCGAGCCCGAACAGGATCAGCGCCGGGATCAGATAGACGAAGGTCGGGATCGTCTGCATCAGGTCCAGGATCGGCCGAAGGGCGGCATAAAGTCTTGGACGGTGCGCCGCCGCCACGCCGACCGGCACACCAACCGCCATGCATACGACCGACGCGCCGATCACCAGCGCCAGAGTTTCCGTGGTTTCTTCCCAGTAGCCCTGATTGATGATCAAGAGCAGGGACGCCAGAACGAACAGCGGGAAGGAGATGTTGCGGCGGACGAACCAGGCAAGGCCGGTCGCGAAGGCGACGACGAAGAGCGGATGGGGCGTCTGCAACACCCACAGGATCCCGTCGATCATGGTTTCGAGCACATAGGATATGCCATCGAAGAACCAGTCAGCGTTGTCGGTCAACCAATCGACGATGGCTTTGGCCACCTTTCCGATCGGGATTTTATGGTCGGTCAGCCATTCCAATGAGATGTCCCCGCCCGTGCCATGTCAGTTCAAATCGAAACACGAAAAACGCCGGAGACAGTCAGCCTCCGGCGTCGACGTTCGGCTTAAAGGCCGAGAGCGCCTTTGACGGCTGCGAATGCATCGCCACCGTCCCGGGTGGTGACGCCGTCAAGCCAGGCTTCGAAAGTTGCCGGATGGTCCTTGAGCCACGCAGCGGCCGCATCGGCCGGCTCTTCGCTGTCGTCCAGGATCGCCCCCATGATCTCGTTTTCCATGGCAAGCGAGAACTTCAGGTTCTTCAGCAGCTTGCCGACATTCGGGCATTCCTCGGTGTAACCGGCCCGCACATTGGTGTAGACGGTCGCGCCGCCGTAGTTCGGACCGAAATAGTCGTCGCCGCCGTCCAGATAGGCCATGTCGAAATTGGCGTTCATCGGATGCGGTTCCCAGCCGAGGAAGACGACGTCCTCGTCACGCTTGGTGGCGCGGGCCACCTGGGCCAGCATGCCCTGCTCGGAGGATTCGACCACCTCGAAGCCCTTCAGGCCGAAGGCGTCCTGATCAATCATGCCGATGATCAGGCGGTTGCCGTCGTTGCCGGGCTCGATGCCGTAGATCTTGCCGTCCAGGCTGTCCTTGAACTTGGCAATATCGGCGAACGTTTTCAGGCCCTTGTCAAAAGTGTATTTCGGCACGGCGAGCGTGTACTTGGCACCTTCCAGGTTGACGCCAACGGTCTCCACCGAGCCGTCATCGCGATAGGCCGCGATATCGCCTTCCATGGTCGGCATCCAGTTGCCGAGGAAGACGTCGATGTCCTTGTTCTTCAGGGACGCATAGGTCACCGGCACGGACAGGATCTTGATTTCGGTGTCATAGCCGAGCGCCTTCAGGACGGTCGTCGTGGCCGCCGTGGTCGCGGTGATGTCGGTCCAGCCGACATCGGAGAAGCGAACGGTCTTGCAGCTGTCAGGCTCTGCGGCAAATGCCGTGCCTGCAACCATGGCCGACAGCGCAAGACCTCCAAGAAATGCAGCAATTTTTTTCATGGTTTGATCCCCTTTTTGCATGCCCAGTTTCCGCTATTGGACAGCAAGATGCCCGCCGGAAACAATGGTCTGTTTTCGAATGTGCGCGTTTTCCCGCGCTTGCTCCTTCGAATTGCGACAAATGAAACATCATCCATTATTTTTTACAAGTTTTCATTGATTGGTTGTTCAATTAAAATTAAGCACGGATCATACGGGAGATCGCAGATGCCCAAGATCGGTATGGAAGAAGAGCGCCGGCGCAGCCTGATTGCGGCAACCGTGGATGCCATCCACGAAAACGGATTCTGCGATGTCACCATCGCCCAGATCGCCCGCCGTGCCGGTGTCTCCGGCGGCCTCGCCCACCATTATTTCGGCTCCAAGGACCAGCTGCTGGCGGCCACCATGCGCCATCTTCTCAATGACCTCGGCGAGCAGATCCGCTCGCGCCTTGCCAAGGCGGAAACGCCGCGCGAACGCATCTCGGCCATCATCACGGGCAATTTCGCACCCGAGCAGTTCCGCGAGGCGGTCATTGCCGCCTGGCTCGCTTTCTACGTTCAGGCCCAGACGACGGAGACGAGCCGGCGCCTGTTGCGGATCTATGCCGCCCGGCTTGCCTCGAACCTGACCTTCAACCTCAAGGCCTTCATGCCCGCCAGGGATGCCAAACGGGTCGCCGAGGGCACCGCCTCGATGATCGACGGCGTCTGGATCCGGCGAGCGCTGAAGGATGGCGCTCCGGACCCGGTCTCCGCAATCCGCATGGTGGAAGACTACGTCGAGACACAGATTTCCGCCCTCCGGCCAAACCTCTCAGGGGCAAGTGGAACCTCCCGATGAGCGACACGTTCGACTTCGTCATTGTCGGCGCCGGGTCGGCCGGTTGCGCCCTCGCCTACCGGCTGTCGGAGGACCCGTCCGTTTCGATTCTGGTTCTGGAATACGGGGGAAGCGATGCCGGGCCGTTTATCCAGATGCCGGCGGCCCTGTCCTATCCGATGAACATGGCCCGGTACGACTGGGGCTACGAAAGCGATCCCGAGCCCCATCTGGGCGGACGCCGGCTTGCGACACCGCGCGGTAAGGTCATCGGCGGGTCGTCGTCGATCAACGGCATGGTCTATGTGCGCGGCCATGCGCGCGACTTCGACACCTGGGAGGAAATGGGCGCAGCCGGTTGGGGCTTCAAGAACGTGCTGCCCTATTACAAGCGCCTGGAACATGCCCATGGCGTCGGCTCCGACTGGCGCGGCACGCACGGCCCCTTGCACGTGACGCGGGGCACGAAATGGAACCCGCTGTTCGACGCCTTCGTTCAGGCAGGCGCGGAAGCCGGCTACGAGACCACGCCCGACTACAACGGGCAGAAACAGGAAGGCTTCGGCGACATGGAGATGACGGTCCGCAAGGGCCGGCGCTGGTCCGCCGCGAACGCCTACCTGAAACCGGCGCTGAAACGGCGGAACGTTACCCTGATGACCGGCACATTGGCCCGCAGGATCCTGTTTGACGGCAAGCGGGCAACGGGCGTCGAATACCAGAAGGGCACGACCATCGGCACGGTCACCTGCCGGCGCGAAGTGATCGTTTCGGCTTCCGCCATCAACTCGCCCAAGCTTTTGCTGCAGTCCGGCATCGGACCTGCCGCCCAACTCGGCGAACACGGGATCGATGTGATCGCTGACCGCCCCGGCGTCGGAGAAAACCTGCAGGACCATCTGGAACTCTATATCCAGCAGGCCTGCATCCAGCCGATCACGCTTTACAAGCACTGGAACCTGGTCTCCAAGGCCCTGATCGGCGCCCAGTGGCTGTTTACCGGCAAGGGGCTCGGTGCCTCCAACCAGTTCGAATCCTGCGCCTTCATCCGCTCCAAGGCGGGCGTCGACTATCCGGACATCCAGTTCCACTTCCTCCCCTTCGCCGTGCGCTACGACGGCAAGGCGGCGGCGGAAGGCCACGGCTATCAGGCCCATGTGGGCCCGATGCGCTCGAAATCTCGCGGCCGGGTCAGGTTGACCTCCGCCGATCCGCTGGCCAAACCGTCGATCCTGTTCAACTACATGTCCGAGGCAAGCGACTGGCAGGATTTTAGAACCTGCATCCGCCTGACCCGGGAAATCTTCGCCCAGGACGCCTTCGCCCCCTACCGGGGCAAGGAAATCCAGCCGGGTGCTGCCGTTCAAAGCGACGATGAGTTAAATGATTTCATCCGCGAACACGTGGAAAGCGCCTATCATCCCTGCGGCACCTGCCGGATGGGACAGGCGAGCGATCCGATGGCCGTCGTCGATACGGAATGCCGGGTGATCGGTGTGGACGGACTTCGGGTTGCCGACAGTTCGATCTTCCCCCAGATCACCAACGGAAACCTGAACGCCCCGTCGATCATGGTGGGCGAGAAGGCGGCCGATCACATTCTCGGCAAGGATCCTCTGCCCGCTTCCAATGCGGAACCCTGGATCCATCCGGAATGGAAAACACACCAGCGATAGAACGCAAGAGGACGCAGATGCGCGCACAGCCCAAAGCCTCTCACTATATCGGCGGACGCTATGTCGAGAGCCCGGACGGGCATCCCTTCCCGTCGATCTATCCGGCAACCGGAGAAGCGATCGCGTCGCTTCATGGCGCCGACGAAAAGACGGTCGAAGCAGCCATCTGTGCTGCCGTTGAGGGGCAGAAAGTCTGGGCGGCCACGGCCCCCGCAGAACGCGGGCGCGTGCTGCGCAGGGCGGCGGACCTGATCCGCGAGCGCAACCGCGAGCTTTCGATCCTTGAGACGCTCGATACCGGCAAACCCTTGCAGGAAACGCTCATTGCCGATGCGGCGTCCGGCGCCGACTGCCTTGAGTATTTCGGCGGACTGGCCGCCACATTGACCGGCGAGCATATCGATCTGGGCGGCTCTTTCGCCTACACGAAGCGGGAACCGCTCGGGATCTGCATCGGCATCGGCGCCTGGAACTATCCGATCCAGATCGCCTGCTGGAAGGCCGCGCCCGCCCTGGTCTGCGGCAATGCCATGATCTTCAAGCCGTCCGAGGTCACGCCGCTCTCCGCCTTGAAACTTGCCGAAATTCTGACAGAGGCGGGCCTTCCGGACGGGGTCTTTAACGTGGTGCAGGGCTACGGCGATGTCGGAACGCAGCTCGTCTCGCATCCGGCTGTCGCCAAAGTGTCGCTGACCGGCTCGGTTCCCACCGGCGCCAAGGTCGCGGCCCTTGCCGGTGAGCACCTGAAAAAGACGACGCTGGAACTCGGTGGCAAGTCGCCGCTGATCATTTTCGACGATGCCGATCTCGACAATGCGGTCTCGGCCGCGATCAACGCCAACTTCTATTCCAGCGGCCAGATCTGTTCCAATGGCACACGCGTCTTCGTGCATACGGCAATCAAGGACAGGTTCCTGTCGCGGCTGGCCGAGCGGACGGCCAATGCGGTTCTCGGCGATCCGCTCGACGAGACGACCAGCATCGGGCCGCTGGTCTCCAAACCGCAGCTGGACAAGGTGCTGGGCTACATGATGCTCGGCCAGGAAGAAGGCGCCCGGCTGGTCTGCGGCGGCAGGCGGGCCGATGTACCGGCCTTGCCCGACGGGCTTTTCGTCGAACCCACCGTCTTTGCCGACGTGAGCGACGGCATGCGGATCGCGCGCGAAGAGATCTTCGGACCGGTCATGTGCGTGCTCGACTTCACCGACGAGGCGGAGGTGATCGCGCGTGCCAACGACACGGAGTTCGGCCTGGCCGCCGGTGTGTTCACGAAGGACATCCAGCGGGCCCACCGGGTGATCGATGCCCTGCAGGCCGGCACCTGCTGGATCAACACCTACAATCTGACGCCGATCGAGATGCCCTTCGGCGGCTACAAGAAATCCGGCATGGGTCGCGAAAACGGCCACGCTGCCATAGAGCATTACAGCCAGATCAAGAGCGTCTATGTGGAAATGGGTGGGGTGGAAGCGGCGTTCTAGGCTGAAATGCCCAGGTCACGACTGGCAAGACTATCCCGCACGAAGGGCCGCAGGTCGGTGATCGTCAGGCGTGGATGGTGTTTCCCCGCGCCGGTAGGCTTTCGGCGACACCCCGAACCAGGTCTTCGCCGCCCGTGAAAACGTGCTCAATTCGGAATAGCCGAGCAGATAGGCGATCTCGCTCAGCTGCAACTTGCCGTCCATGAGATACTGCTCGGCCAGGGCCTTGCGCACACGGTCGACGGCCTGGCGGAAGGTCAGGCCGTTTTCTTCCATTCTCCGTTGCAACGCCCGTTTCGACATGGCCATTTTCCGGGCGACGGCTTCGAGAGACGGATCGCCCTCCTTCAAGGCTTCGTTGATCGCGCGGGAAATATTGTCCAGATCATTGTCTTCAATCTGGTTGCTGGCGAGCCGGGCAAGCGCCGTCTTCTCAATCAGCGAATAGAGATGCTCCTCCGACCCCAAAGGCGCAACATCCATCACCTCGAGCGGAATGCCGATCCGGTCCTGCTCACAGCCGAACTGGATGTTTCTTCCCAGGATCCGGTAATAGGTTTCGATCTGGCGGGGCTTGCCTTGCGTGAATTCGAAGGTCAAATCCACTTCCCTTCCGTCCAGCATGTGACGGAGGCGGCTTGCCGAAAACGACATTGCCTTTGCCGTCACCTGAACATGCGGACCGTAGAGATTGCTTATGTGCCAGGACAGATAGCGTTTTCCGTCCTCGTCGTTGAGCGAAATCTGCGTGATGTTTGAGAGGATACGCTCGAATCGCCGCCAGTTCTCAAGCGACTGGGCAATCGTGGGCGCCGTGAGGGCGACGTAGTCGAAAACCTTCATCGACCCCATCTTCACCTGGGACCCGAGGATCACACCCATGGCGTCGTTGCCGGTTTTTCTGGCGAGATATTCGTGAACTTCCAGGTAAACTTCCGACGGTCCCGCCCCTTCGGGGTCATCGGTCACCTTCGGGTCGAACCCGATCTCCCTTGCGATCCTGAACCAGTCAAAGCCAAGGGCTTCCGCCTGCGCCCGGGTGTTTACGAGCAATTGCGCGTAAATCTTTCCAGGTGACTTGGCCATACACTTCCCCGGCGGCGGATCAGACTGCAGTGATCCGTGAACGCTAGCCCCGCGCCTGTTCGGATGTCAAACAATATGGCGCGTATCGACAAGTTATTTGTCACCTTACGCCAACTATCCCTCGCACCCCTGCCGAAAATTTTACAGCCTTTCCCGCACCGGATCGCTATAAGCCGTCCTCATGCGAGATCTGGATGTCCTGATAATCGGGGCCGGTGCGGCCGGGCTCATGTGCGCCATCGAGGCGGCAAAACGCGGACGCCGCACGCTCGTCGTCGACCATGCGAAGAAACCGGCAGAAAAAATCCGGATTTCGGGCGGCGGCCGTTGCAACTTCACCAATCTTCACTGCGAGCCGCGGAATTTTCTATCCCAGAATCCGCGCTTCTGCGTCTCCGCCCTGAAGCGCTACACGCAGCACGATTTCCTGGCCCTCGTAGAGCGACACCGTATCGGCTGGCACGAAAAGACCCTTGGTCAGCTTTTCTGCAACGACAGCGCCAAAGACATCATTGACCTGCTGCTTTCAGAACTCGGCAAAGCTGGTGCTACGCTGAAACTGGAAACAGCCGTAACCGGTCTCTCCAAGCCCGATGATCGGTTTTCCGTCGAAACGCATTCCGGGACCATCCGGGCCGCCTCGTTGGTGATCGCCACCGGCGGACCGTCGATCCCGAAGATGGGTGCGACAGGCTTCGGCTATGACGTGGCCAAACGCTTCGGACTGAACGTGGTCCGGCCGCGCCCTGCCCTCGTGCCGCTGACCTTTTCCGACGCCAACAAGGCGCTTTGCGCCAAGCTCGCCGGCGTTTCCGTCGATGCCGTCGTGTCCTTCCAGAAGACCCTGTTCCGCGAAGGTCTGCTCTTCACCCATCGGGGGCTGTCTGGCCCGTCGATCCTGCAGATTTCCTCCTACTGGCAGGAAGGCAAACCGATCACCGTGAACCTCGCCCCTGACCGGGACGTCTTCGAAATCCTGCGGGCGGCGCGGACAGACACGCCGAAGCAGGATCTCAAAACGGCGCTCGCAGCCCTCCTGCCGAAACGCCTGGCGGACGAACTGGCGGCCGAGTTCAAGCTCTCCGGCCGGCTGGCGGATTGCTCCGACAAGGCGCTTCGCCGGGCAGGAGATCTCCTCAACCGCTGGCAACTGGTGCCGGCGGGAACGGAAGGTTACCGCACCGCGGAAGTCACGCTCGGCGGCGTCGATACGAAGGAGCTGTCGTCGAAGTCTTTCGAAGCGGCAAAGGTTCCGGGGCTTCATTTCATCGGCGAAGTGGTCGACGTCACCGGGCACCTCGGCGGCTTCAATTTCCAGTGGGCCTGGTCCTCGGGGCACGCGGCAGGACAGGCCGCCTAGCAAGAATGCTGCCCTGCACAATAAAAAGATGACCGTTCCTCAGATGCCGTTATACTCGGCAAAAAACGGCATGTAGTTGGGAGCATTCATGAGGCGGGTAACCATCCACGATGTGGCGGCAAAGGCCGGTGTCAGCCTTGCCACCGTCGACCGTGTCATGAACGGTCGTTCCGGCGTGCGCAAAATCACCATCGAAAAGGTGCAGGCTGCTGCCGACGCGTTGAACTATTCCCGGGACATCTTCGCCGCCAATCTCGCCAAGAAGCGCAATTACCGGTTCCAGTTCCTGATCCCTGACGGCCCGAACGCCTTCATGGAAGACCTCTGCCGGGAAGCGCGCAAGCATACCGAAACGCTTGCCCGCGAACGGGTCGACATTCACATCGAGCCGATCGACGCATTCGACGCGCACCGGGTTGCCGGAACGCTGGCGATCCTGGACAAGTCGGTCTGCGATGGCGTTGCCGTGGTCGCGCCCGCCTTTCCGGAAGTGCGAGCCGCCATCGACCGGCTGCAGGACCGGGGCGTTCACGTGGTTACGTTGGTGTCCGACCATCCCGCCTCCATGCGCCGCCGTTTCATCGGCATTGACAATATGGCGGCCGGACGCGCCGCCGGGCGGCTCATGGGCCGGTTTCTTCCCGGGACACCGGGCAAGATCGCCGTGATTGCCGGATCTCTCGGGTTGCGCGATCATGCGGAACGGCATGGCGGCTTCACGCAAGTGCTTTCAGACGCATTTCCGCACCTGAATATTCTGAAGGTCCGCGAAGGACGCGACGATAACGGCAAGAACGAGGATACCGTCGGCAAGCTCCTGTTGGAACATCCGGATCTCGCCGGCCTCTACAACATCGGCGCCGGGAACCGCGGTGTGATCGCGGCCCTGGAAAAGAACAATCGAGCCAGGGACATCACCTTCGTCGGCCATGAGCTGACGCCCTACACCCGTGCCGCACTCATCAGCGGAACAATGGATGCGCTCATTGCCCAGAATGCGGGGCACGAGGTGCGCAGCGCGACCCGTATCCTGAAGGCGCTTTGCGACGGCACGCCCATTGTCGACGATCAGGAAACCATCGGCATCGACATCTTCATGAAAGACAATCTGCCGGACCAACCCTAGACGCCGGTTATTGCAAAGGACGTCATAAGAAGACGGAATATTCAAAATTTCGGGACTTTAGGCTAAAAGTAGCGTCTCACACTCAAATATAATCGTTGACGATCCCGAACTGAGTGACCATATCTATTGTCATGCGCCTGACTCAACAAACCAACTATGCCGTCCGCGCCCTTATGTACTGCGCGGTCAACAACGACAAGCCGAGCAAGGTTGCCGATATTGCGGCCAGCTTCGACATGTCGGAGACGCACCTGTTCAAGATCATGAAGGTGCTGGTAGACGCGGATCTGATCAAGACCATCCGCGGGCGGAACGGCGGTGTCATGCTGGCCCGGCCGGCATCCGAAATCACCGTCGGCGAGGTTGTCCGCGCGGCCGAAGAAAGCTTCCTGCTGGCCGAGTGTTTCGACAGCGGGCGCAAGGACTGTCCGCTGATCCTGTCCTGCGGTTTCAACGGCCTGCTACATGAAGCCCTCGAAGCCTTCATGGACGTGCTCGACACCAAGACGATCGCCGACCTGGCCGAAGACCGGATGAGCATGCGCGATCTGCTCAAGATCGAAGTCGCCCAGCCGATGGCTGCCGCCAACTAGGGCTTTCCAATTTCCGGATTGTTTTGAGGTCACCTGCCGCACACGATGCGGCGGGTTTTTTTGCGTCTTGTCGCGGCCGTATGCGCCGCCCTTCCCGCATTGAACTGAAATGTCCTGGCTGGCTTACCGCTGAGGGAGAGGAGAGGGCGGTTGGCTTGCCGGACATTTCGGCTTGTTCAGCCGACCTGAGCGACTAGCAGAGGACGCGAATTCCGCTTCGCCGCAAATCAGGCATTGCCTTCATACTTAAACTTGAGTATCTGTGTCAAGTATAAAGCTGAGTAATTTACTCAACTTTAGAACCGTTCTAAACTTTTGAAATATCGGGTATTTTCGATGCAGACCACGAAACCTCGCCGTGAAAAGCTCTCGCTTCCTTCCCCCCGCAGGGCGTCCGATGCCCCCAGCCAACCGGGGTCGGACATGCTGGATACCAGAACCCTTTTCAAGGGCCGGCGGGAGCTGAAAATTCAGCACAATTCGGAAACCTACCGCCTGACCATCACCAAGCTCGGCAAACTCATTCTCACCAAATAACCGGCCCGATGGCCTCGCTCTTGCGACCGATGTCGCCTGCGGACAAGAAATGTCCGCTCTTCGCGGGTGACGCCGGATCGAAACCGGGCCATGATTGCAGGAGCGATTCTGCGTGAAATGGTCGTGCATGTTCATCAGCGTCTTCGACATCTTCAAAATCGGCATCGGCCCGTCCAGCTCTCACACGGTCGGCCCCATGGTCGCGGTCCGGCGGTATCTGGACCGCCTTGCCGACCTGCCGCAGGTGGAAGCCAAGGCCAGGCGGATCACCGTCACCCTGCATGGATCGCTGGCCTTTACCGGCAAAGGCCACGCCACCGATCACGCGGTGTGCCTGGGCCTCATGGGCGCTACGCCGGACACGCTCGATCCGGACGCTGTTGCGCCGATGCTGGAAAAGCTGGCCTTGGAGAAAAAGCTGAACCCCGACGGCCTGCCGCCGCTTGATTTCGATCCGGAGGCGGACGTCATCTTCGATTACGGCCCGCCGCTCGATGCCCATTCCAACGGCATGACCTTTCGTCTGCTCGGGGTGGACGGCGAGATGATCGACGAATTCGTCTATTACTCCATCGGTGGCGGTTTCGTGGTCACCGAAGCGGAGATGCGCAACACCCGTAACGCCCGGGACGAGTTGAAGAACCAGGACGTCCCCTACCCGTTCGCATCGGCAAAACAGATGCTGGAAATGGGCAGGCAGACCGGGTGCAGCATTGCGGAGATGAAGCTTGCGAACGAATGCGCGGAAGCCTCACCCGAGGAAGTGAATGCGGGGCTGGACCGGATCTGGTCTGCCATGGACGCCTGCATCAACCGGGGCATCTCCGGACACGGAATCCTGCCGGGCGGTCTGAAAGTGAAGCGCCGGGCCGGTGAGATCTACCAGAAGCTCATCCGCGAAGGCCGCACCAATCAGCCTTACGAGCACACGGTGATGGACTGGCTCGGGGTTTATGCCATGGCGGTCAATGAGGAAAACGCCAGTGGTGGACGTGTCGTCACTGCACCGACCAACGGGGCCGCCGGCGTCATCCCCGCCGTCACCCGCTACTATCTCGACCATTGCCCGCACGCGGACCAGGAAGGCATTCGCACCTTCCTGCTGACGGCGGCCGCCATCGGCGGCATCATCAAGGCCAATGCCTCGATCTCCGGCGCCGAGGTTGGCTGCCAGGGCGAGGTCGGCTCCGCCTCGGCCATGGCCGCCGCCGGCCTGTGCGCCGCCCTCGGCGGCAGCAACGAACAAGTGGAAAACGCCGCCGAAATCGCCCTGGAGCATCACCTCGGCATGACCTGCGATCCCGTTGGCGGGCTCGTTCAGGTGCCCTGCATCGAGCGCAACGCGCTTGGCGCCGTGAAGGCGGTCACCGCCGCGTCCCTGGCGCTTCGCGGCGACGGTAGCCACTTCGTTCCCCTGGACGGCTGCATAGAGACCATGCGCCAGACCGGCATCGACATGGGCGACAAATACAAGGAAACCTCCACCGGCGGGCTCGCCGTGAATGTCGTCGAGTGCTGAGCGGAGAGGCCTAAGGCGCGTTTCTTTAGTTCTGCTTCAGACGCGTCTTGTGGGCGTGGGCGATGTGGCGCTTGGCGGCGGCCGTGGCGGCCTCGCTGTCGCCTGCGGCAATGGCATCGACGATGGCCGCGTGTTCCTCGACCGCGGTTTCGCGGCGTTCCGGCGTGTCCAGCGTCGTGCCCGCCATCAGGATCAGCGACAGGCGCAGGTGGTCGATCAGATCGACCAGATAGCGGTTGTGCGAGGCCAGACACAGGCGTCGGTGGAATTCGCGGTTGGAGCGGACAAGGCTGTCCTCGTCCTCGATGCGCTTGCGGTCCGCCTTGACCAGATCCTGCAGGATTTCCACTTCCGGCTTGGAGGCGTGTTTGGCGGCCAGGCCGGCGGCCGTGCCCTCCAGCACCTCGCGCATGTAATAGACCTCGTTGATCTGGCCGTGATCGAGGGTCGGAATGACCATGCCCCGGTTCGGTTCATGGACGGCAAGCCCCTGTGCTTCCAGACGCTTCAGGCCTTCGCGGATCGGCGTGCGGCTGACGCCGAATTCCTCCGCCAGTTCGGCCTCCCGCAACCGGTCGCCCGGCTTGAGCACGCGGTCCTCGATCAGGCCGATCAGCCTGCGATAGATTTCAGATCCATTCATGACGACGGGTGTTACCACGTTTCTGCGCTCCTCCAACCCGAATCCCTTTTCAGGCCGCCCGAATCCCTTTTCAGACAGATTGGGACTTTGGCGCAAAAAGCCTGCCGCCGACAACAGGTTCGCGCGCGCCGGTGGTTTCCGGATAGCTGGTCGGAAGGCCCGCTTTCAGGCGCGCGCCGAGAAACGCCATAGCCTGGGCCTCCAGCGCATCGCCATCGATGTCGAAGCGGTCCGACGGTACCACTTCACCGGCAAGCCGCTCGTCAAGCTCGCGCATCAGGGTCGGGTTCAGCCGCCCGCCGCCACAGACGATCCAGAGCTTCGGATCGGACGGCAGCAGGGCGACGGATCTGGCGACCGCCGCTGCGGTGAAGGCAGCCAGCGTGGCCGCGCCGTCCTGCAGGGACGTTTGCGGATCCAGGTCGAGCGCGAAGGCGTTCCGGTCGAGGGACTTCGGGCCCGGCCGATCGAAGAAGGGATGGGAGAGCGCTTTTTCAAGCCAGCTCTGGTCCACCTTGCCTTTCCCCGAAATCTCGCCATTGCGGTCATGATCGCCGGCCTGGTGCCGGCGAATCCAGTCGTCGAGCAGCGCATTTCCCGGCCCGATATCGAAAGCGATCAGCGTGCTGCCGTCGACATAGGTCAGATTGGAGACACCGCCGATGTTGAGGAAACAAAGCGGCTGGGGAAGACCCAGCGACAGGGCCTGATGGTAGACGGGCACCAGCGGCGCGCCCTCCCCGCCTGCGGCCATGTCGGCCAGCCGCAGATCACCGACCACCGGGATCCCGAGAACGTCGGCCAATCCCTGCGGGTCGCCGAGCTGGATCGTCTCACCCTGCTTGGGGTCATGCCAGACGGTTTGCCCGTGGAAAACAACGAGGTCCACGCCAAGCCCGTGTTCGGCAATGAAGGCGCGGATCGCGTCCGCATGGTCCCGGGTGACGAGCCGTGCGATTTCCGGCCAGTCCGAGCGATCCCCCGGCCCGCGCGCAATTGCTTCCAGAACGGCCGCGCGGGTTTCATAGGCATAGTCTGCCGTTGCTGAAGCCCCGAAACGGGCGACCGCGCGGCCGTCCGTTTCGATTTCGGCAAGGTCGATGCCATCGGCTGACGTGCCGCTGATGGTGCCGACCACGGACCACATGGTCAGAGCGCCTTGGACATGTTTTCCAGCGACGCCTCGGCGATATCGAACATTTCGTCGATCTGCTTTTCGGTGATGATCAGCGGCGGGCAGAAGGCCAGCGCGTCGATCATGTTGCGCGAAATCAGGCCGTTGGCGTGGAATTCCGCGTTGGCCCTGGCGCCCAGCGCACCCGGCGTCTTGGACAGTTCGTCATGGGCCAGTTCGATGGCCCCGATCAGGCCGATGCCCCGGGTCTCGATTACCAGCGGATGATCGTTGAAGCCGTTCAGGCGGGAGAGGAACTTCGGGCTCACCGACTTGATGTGGGACAGGATGTCCCGCTCTTCCATGATCTTCAGGTTTTCAAGCGCGACAGCGGCGGCAACCGGATGACCGCTGGCGGTGTAGCCGTGGCCCCAGACGCCGATCTTGTGGCTTTCGTCGGCAACCGGGCCGTACACCTTCTCGTTCACCATCAGCGCGGAGATCGGCAGGTAGGACGAAGACAGCTGCTTCGACAGGGTCATCATGTCCGGCTCGAGATTGTAGGTCTTGGTACCGAACATTTCGCCGGTCCGGCCGAAGCCGCAGATGACTTCGTCGGCGACGAACAGGATGTCGTATTTCTTCAGGATCGGCTGGACCGCTTCCCAGTAGCCGTCCGGCGGGATGACGACACCGCCGGCGCCCATCACCGGCTCGGCGAAGAAGGCCGCGATCGTTTCCGGGCCTTCGGCCAGGATCAGGTCTTCCAGATCCTGCGCGCAACGCTTGGCAAAGGTCGCCTCGTCCTCGCCGTCCTTTTTCATGGTCCGGTAATGCGGGCTGGTGGTGTGCAGGATGTTGGCGATCGGCAGATCGAAGGAGCGGTGGTTGTTCGGCAGGCCGGTGAGGCTTGCGGAGGCGACCGTCACCCCGTGGTAACCGCGGACGCGGGAGATGATCTTTTTCCGCTCCGGCTGGCCGAGCGCGTTGGAGCGGTACCAGATCAGCTTGATTGCGGTGTCGTTGGCTTCCGAACCGGAGTTGGTGAAATAGACCTTGGACATGGGCACCGGCGCCATGTTCACCAGCATTTCGGCAAGTTCCACCGACGGTCCGTGGGTCTTGTGGGAGAAGGTGTGGTAGAAGGGCAGCTTCTCCATCTGGCGAGTCGCGGCCTCCACCAGACGCTTTTCACCAAAGCCCAGCGCCACGCTCCACAGGCCGGCCATGGCCTCGATATAGCGCTTGCCGCTGTTGTCCTCGACGTAGATCCCCTCGCCCTTCTCGATCACCATCGGACCGATGTCTTCGTGCTTGCGCGCGTCCGTGTAGGCGTGAAGCTGGTAGGCGATATCGCGCGCTTCAATGGAATTGGGCAGATGGGTCATCGTCATCCTCAAGGAGTATCAAACGGTATTGTGGATTGGTTCAACCAACGAGCCGGGCAGCCCGTGCTGTCGGGACACTACGCCTGATGACGCCGCATTTCACGCAAAATCGGCAATTCATCCGAAACTGTGGCAAGTTGGCCAGCCGGTGCCCAAGCCCTGTGCAGGCTATGAGACCGCGACCATCCAAAGTGACGCAACAGGAGCTTCAGCGTGCGGTTACAGCGACGCCGTCTTCCACGTTGTTGCCCGGATGAAGCACCACCGTATCGCCCGCCTTCAGGCCGTCGGATATCTCGACCGTGAGGCCGTTGGCGTGCCCGACCTTGATCTTGCGGATCCTGGCGCGTCCTTCCTCGACCGCAAACACCGCCCAGTCTTCGCCCTCGCGGAACAAGGCCGTCAACGGAAGGGTCAGGACATCGCTGCCCTGCCACAGGATGATCGAGACTTCGACGCGAAAACCGTGGGCGAGCCTGGCATAGGCCCCCGGCGGGTCTGTCAGGTCGATCACCACGTTGACCCGCTGTTCCTCGATGCCCAGCGCCGAGATCTTGGTGAAGCCGAAGGGTTCGACCCGGCGGACCACGCCGTTCAGCGGGGTGTCACCGCCCCAGTCGTCGATGACCACCTTCAAGCCCGGCGAGACCTTGACCGCATCCGCGGACAAAAGATCGACAACGATTTCAAGGTCCCGCGGATCGCCGACTTCGGCAATCGTCGTTCCCGCCTGCAACACGCCTTCGCTTTTCTTCAGGACGCGCAGGATCTTGCCGTCGACCGGTGCGTAGATCGGAATACAGGCACAGGCGCCGCGCTGATTGACCAGTTCGGTCGGCGAGATCAGCTGGCTCTGGGCACGCTCCAGCTCATGGGTCCTCATTTCCAGGGTGGCTTCGGCCGTTGCCAGTTCGGCCTTCTTGGTGTCGAAGGCCAGTTTCGCCTGGTCCAGCTGGCGCTTGGAAACGGTTTCCCGGCCTGCCAGTTCCTGCGCCCTCGCAAGATCGGCCTTGGCGAAGTCCAGTTCGGCGCGCGCTCTCGATATATTCGCCTCGGCCAGATCGCGTGCGGCCATGGCCGCCTGGACGGAGGCGCGCAGTTCCGCTTCCGTGCGCTGGTCCAGGAATTCCGGATCGATCGGCTGGAGTTCGGCGATGACGTCGACTTTCGCCTTCACCTCGTCGCCGGCCTCCTTGTCGATCCGCAGGAGCCGTCCGGTCACCGGCGTGCTGACCTCGTAGATATCCTCGATCCGGGTCTCGCCCTCCTCGTCGACGCTGACCGTCAGGGGACCCCGTTTCAGGACATGAAGATCCGTGGCCACCGGGCGCGGCCACAATGCATAGGCGACGCCAAGCGCGACCGCCAACAACAGAAGCCCCCAGATGATCATGCGGCGAAATGTGATGCTCATGTCTCTTCCGTCACTCCCGTGTCTTCAAAACGGCGATGAGGTCCAGCCGGTCGAGGCGGCGACGCACCATCAGGGCCGATATTGCGGCGGCGGCAAGGGTTACCAGCATGGCATAGCCGAAAGAAGACGGCTCGATCACCGCCGGTATCCGGTAAAGCTCGGTATCGAAGGACTTTGCCATGCCCAGCGCCAGCCAGTTACCGATCAGGCAGCCGACGGGCAGCGCCATCACGGTCAGAAGCAGGCTTTGCCCGAGCAGGATGTAGGAAATCTCGAACCGGGTGAACCCGATCACCCGCAGGGTGGCGAGTTCCCGGCCGCGTTCGGACAGGGCGATGCGCGCGGAATTATAGACGACACCAATGGCCAAAGCCGAAGCAAAGCCGGCAAACATGCCGACGAAAACCAGGACGGTCTTGGCCATGGTTTCGTTGAAGATGTCGATTGCCGCCTGGCGGAGGGTGACCGAGGCGACATGCGGCGTGTCCTTGAGCCTGGCGAAAAGCGCCGCCTGCCTGTTCGGATCGATACGCAGATGCACGGTATTGACGACATTGGTCTCGCGCATCATCCGGTTGATCGCCTCAGCACGCATATATGCCGGATAGCCGATATAGGTGTTGAAGATACGCACCACCGGCACCTCGACGACCGGCCTCTGGCCTTCCAGAACCTCCAGCTCGATGCGGTCGCCGGTCTTCGCGCCCAGGATCTCGGCCAGTTTGGTCGAGATCACCAGACCGTCCGGCGGCAGGTCGATGGCGCCGCCCGCATCGTCATAGACGAGATAAAGCCCCTGCTTGGCCGGCAGGCCGGAAATCTGCAGGCGCTTGTTCCGTGGTCCAAGATGGGCGCGGACATCCAGATTGCGCTGGCCTTCCACGGCGAGAACGCCGGGCAGGTTTTCAAAATCCCTCAGCACCGACGGCGGCTGGATATCGGTCAGGCTGACGGTCACGTCCTGCCGCTGGGCTGCAACGAAATAGACATCGATCATGCGGTTGATGGAATCGATCCACTGCAGTGCAATGATCAGAACGGCGACGGACATGCCGATACCGATTACGGTTAGCCCTGAGCGCAGGGGCCACCGGAACACCTGTCGGAAGATCATCCGGGTCGGCTGATCCAGAAGCCGGGCAAGCCCGGTCTGGGCCAGATAGGAGCGGGAGAAGGACGGCGGTGCCGGCGGGCGCATGGCCTCGGCCGGAGCCAGACGCACTGCGCGGCGGACCGCGCTGGCCGTGCCGACCATGGCAGCAAGCAGGCTCAGCCCCCCCGCGATCAGGAAACTGTCGGGCAGCGGGCGGAACAGCAGGAAGGGAAAGCTGTACATCTGCGCATAGATGGAGGTGATCCACTGGCCCAGTCCCGCGCCCAGGAACGATCCGAACACCACCCCGATCAGGGCGATCACCATGACCAGTTTCATGTAATGCCAGCCGACCTCGAGATCCGAGTAACCAAAGGCCTTCAGCAGACCGATGACCCCGCGCTCGGTCGCGATCAGCCGGTCGACCACCATGTTGGTGAGGAAGGCCGCCACGATCAGGAAGATCGACGGCAGCAGGCGGGCCATTGTCGACAGCTGATCGATTTCACTCATCAGGAACCAGTTGGAAATCTGGTCCTTGCGGGCATAGGCGCCGCTGCCGCCGAAAGGCGCCAGGATCCGGTCCAACCTCTGGATGACGCCTTCCGGTGCCGTATGAGGCAGAAGCGTCAGGGTGACATCGTTGAAGGCGCCGTCCAGATCAAAGGCGCCGGCGAGCGCGCGTTCCCCCATCCAGAAGATCGCATAGCGCTTGTCGTCCGGCATCAGCGCGCCCGGGCCGATGGCATAGGTGTGTTCCGGCGACAGGGCGATACCGACGATCCGCAGGGTGCGCTTCTGGGTGTTGATTACCGCCTTTACGGTGTCGCCCAGGGTCAGGTCATGTGCGGTCGCGAACTTTTCGTTGACGACCACCTCTTCCGGCTTCGCCGGATCCACCAGCCGGCCGCTCACCAGGCTGAGTTGGTTGAGCAGCGGCTTGCCCCGCTCCGGCAGGGAGGACAGCAGAGCGGTCGCCGGTTCCTCGAAGCCGGCAATGTCCAGCGTTGCATATTCGACGATCCTCGGCTCGACGGTCTGGACGCCGGGAATATCGGCGATCCTGGGGACCAGCGACTTGGGCGCGCGTTTCAGATGGCAGAAGACATCGGCAAAGCGGTAGCGCTCGTAATAGGCATCGGCGGTTGCCTGCAGGGACTGGATCGCGCCCAGCGACTGCACCATCACGCCGACACCGGTGGCGATCACCACGGCAATCGCCAGCACCTGCCCTTTCAGGTGCCACAGATCGCGCAGCAATTTCCGGTCCAGCGGGTGCATGACGGGGCCTGTTGTCCTCTACCAGTGGATCTCGGAAGCGGCGACCTTGTCCGGATTGACGCTGACGTCCTGAATAGCGCCGTCGGCCAGACGGATCACCCGGTCGGCCATCGCCGCGATGCCGACATTGTGGGTGATCAGCGCCGTGGTGGTACCCAGTTCCCGGTTGATCCGTTCCACCGCTTCCAGAACGATGACGCCGGTCTGGCTGTCGAGAGCGCCGGTCGGTTCATCACACAAAAGAACCCGCGGCCGCTTGGCAATGGCGCGGGCGATCGCCACGCGCTGCTGTTCGCCGCCGGAGAGCTGAGCCGGAAAATGGGTCAGGCGTTCGCCCAGCCCGACCAGTCTCAGGGCGTCGGCGGGTGACATGGGATCGGCGGCGATTTCCGTGACCAGAGCGACGTTTTCCTCCGCCGTCAGGCTGGGGACGAGATTGTAGAACTGGAAGACGAAACCGACGTGATCGCGCCGGTAGCGGGTCAGGGCGGCATCGTCGAAGGCGGTGATTTCGGTGCCGTCGAAAAACACCTGGCCGGAGCTTGGCCGGTCGAGCCCGCCGATGATGTTCAACAAGGTGGACTTGCCGCTGCCCGACGCGCCGAGAAGGACGACCAGTTCGCCTTCATAAAGATCGAGGTCGACATCGCTCAAGGCCCGGATCGCAAGTGCTCCAGAGCCATAGACCTTTGACAGGCTGCGGGCCGAGAGGGTTGTCTTTGCGCTCCCGCCGGTCGCCGCCGGCCGCGCATCGGCATTTTCTGCAATCGGGTTCTGCATGCCGCCATCCTTGTCGCACCGGCGGGATAAGACCATGCGCTCCATCAAACCGAAAGACAAAACCGGCGAAAAAAGACCCGGCAGACCGCTCAGGCCTTGCAGATCCGGTCCAGGAACTCGAGGAAAACCCGCGTCTTGGGCGACATCAGGCGGCGGCTCGGATAGACGACAGAAAGTTTCGATGCGGACAGGTCGAGGCAGATATTCCTGAAGACTTCCACAAGACTGCCGTCACGCAATTGCTGCCGGCAATAGAGTTCCGGCAAGAGTGAGACGCCTGCGCCGCAGACGACCGCCTTGCGCACGGAAAGCGGGTCGTTCACATGGGTGATGCCGCGGGCGAAATCGAAATGGTCTGCCTGGCCGTTCAGGTGAAACGGCACCCGCCTCAATCCGTAGCGGGTTTCGCAGATCCGAATGTGCTTGAGCAGGTCGTCCGGGCTGTCGCCGAGAGTGCAGGTCTTCAGATAATCGGGGCTCGCAACCCAGATCAGCGGTCCCGCAAAAAGCGTCCTGCAAATCAGATCCGAATCCTCCTGGGGCCCCACCACCACCGCGATATCGATCTGATCGCGCAGAATATCGGTGCCGTGACTGGTTATGACCAGTTCGAGATCGACTTGCGGATAGTCTCCGTGGAAGGCAGCCAGATTGGGCGAGACGATTTCCTGGCAGAAGGCCGGCGGCAGGGCGACAATGAGCCTGCCCGAGGGAACGGCGTTCAGGCCGGCCATGGCCGCATCGGTTTCCCGAACCTGTTCCATGATCAGCAACGCCTGCCGGTAAAAGGTCTCGCCTTCGGCGGTGATCCGCAGGCTGCGCGAGTTGCGGTCCAGGAGGCGCAGGCCAAGCGCCTCCTCCAGCCGGCTGACGGCCTTACTGACCGTGGACTTCGGCATGTCGAGCGCGCGGGCGGCGGCGGTGAAGCCGTTGTGGTCGATCACCGCAACGAAGATCGGCACATCATCGATCGTCCACTTCATGGCCCCTCGCCACCGTCCATAAATAGAAACATTGCATCCATATTGCATGGATTGTCCAATTTTCAAAGTTCCGTATGGTCTCTGCCGATCAGGAGGAGGAGATCTGCCGGCACCGGCGCAGCCATGCAGCGCCGCGGGTACCCGGCCGGACGGCGTTTCTCCCAAGGCAAATGAGGATTTGAGGAAATGGCAAAAATCGTCGGAGGCATCGGCGCCTCCCATTCACCGACCATCGGCTTCGCCAAGGACACCCACAAGGAGAACGACCCGGCCTGGGCGCCGATCTTCGAAGGTTTCGGCGAGGTCCGCGATTGGGTGAAGCGCAAGGACATCGACGTCCTGTTCATGATCTACAACGATCACATCACCTCGTTCTTCTTCGACCACTACTCGGCCTTCGCGCTCGGTGTGGACGATACCTATTACCCGGCCGATGAAGGCGGCGGACCACGCGACGTGCCGCCGGCGAAGGGCCATGCAGCTCTCGCCCAGCATGTGGCGGCGGCCCTGGTGGCCGACGAATTTGACATGTCCTTCTTCCAGGGCAAGCCGCTCGACCACGGCTGCATGTCGCCCCTATCGATGATGGGCGACGAGACCGGCCCGTGGGGCGGCAGCATCGTTCCGCTCCAGATCGGCGTCCTGCAGCTTCCGATCCCGAATGCCCGGCGATGCTACAAGCTCGGAAAGTCCCTGCGCAAGGCAATCCAGAGCTTCCCGGACGACAGCCTGCGCGTGGCAATCGTCGCGACCGGCGGCCTGTCGCACCAGGTCCACGGAGAACGTGCCGGCTTCGTGAACGAGGACTGGGACCAGGAATTCCTGAACCTTCTCGAAAGCGCACCGGAAAAGCTCGTGGAAAAGCGCCTGGCCGACTATGCGGTGCTCGGCGGCATGGAAGGGGCCGAGGTCATTATGTGGCTGGTCATGCGCGGCGCCCTGTCGGACAAGGTGACGAAGGTCCATTCCATGACCTACGCCCCGTCCGTCACCAACATCGCAACGGTTGTCTTCGAGGACGAGGGTGACACGCCGGACAAGGCGGACCTGGAAGCTTACCGCGCACACATTGGCTACGAGCTTGCCGGGGCGGAAACCCTGCAAGGCACCTATCCGTTCACACTCGACCGCAGCCTGAAATGCTTCCGCATCAACGACTTCCTGCACCGGCTGGTCATTCCCGAGCACCGCGAACGGTTCCTGAACGACTTCGACGCCCTGGCGGACCAGTACAAGCTGACGGCGGAAGAACGCAGCCTGATTTCGGAACGCAAATGGATCGAAATGATCCGCAAGGGCGTCAGCTTCTTCGTTCTGGAAAAGATGGCCGCCGTGGTCGGCGTCTCCAACCCGGAAGTCTATGCCAGCATGCGCGGCGAGACGCTGGAGGAATTCATGAAGACCCGCAAGGTGCCGATCAAATACTCGGTCGCCGGCGGCGCGAAGGCCGAGGAAATGAACAACGCCTGACCGATCGCTCTTCGATGCAGCAACAACGTTTGCAGCGGCCCGGTTTTCCGGGCCGTTTTTTAATTGAATTCGGCCTTAAGAGATAACGGACGAAACCGCGCGCAGGCGTTGCTCTACATGATCCCTCTGGAGTAGCTTGATGCGACTCATCACGTTGCGTCATGCAGAACCTCCAGGAAAGCCATGCACAGATTCGTCGGGAAACGCTTACAGTTCCAGAGACTTCCTCTTCCGGCGATTTTGCTTCTCGCCGGCATCCTGTTCACCGGCCTTCCGCAGTGGGAGAGTCAAACCGCGTTTGCCGGCACGGCGGAATTGCCTCCGTTCACGACGGCCGACGTGCCGCCGGCGCCCGATTACGAACATGATGCAAGCTGGCTCGCCAGACCGAAAGATCCCGACCAATTCGCCGTCGATATCGTCTGGATCTATCCGACCGTGCTTTACGACGAGTCCGCCTGGTTGATGGACATCACCCGCAAGGACCTGATCGCGGGCGCGCAGGAAACCGTTGCGACCGAAGCCCATTCCTTTTCGGGGCTGGCCAATCTTTATGCGCCGCTCTACCGGCAGATGAACCTATCCGGTTTCAACCTCCCGAAAGAGCAGCGGGACGCGCTCGCCGCCTATGGCGAGGAAGACGTCCGCAGGGCGCTGAAATATTATCTGGATCACCATAACAACGGACGCCCGTTCATCATTGCCGCCCACAGCCAGGGGTCCTATGTACTGACCCAGCTCGCCCTGGACCACTGGGGCAAAATCGGCCTGGAAGACCGCATGATCGCGGCCTATGCGATCGGCTGGTCGATCACGGCAGACGACCTGAAAGCGAATCCGAAGATCACCATCTGTGACGAGCCGCATCAGACCGGCTGTTTCATCAGCTACAATTCGGTCGCCGCCGGACACCAGAAAGACGCTCCGATGATCCTGCCGGGCGCCGTTGTCGTCAATCCGCTGACATGGACGCGCGACGAAACCCTGGCCCCCGCCAGCCTCAACCGGGGCTCGACCTTCTTCAACAAGGACCAATCGTCCAAGACCCTGCCCCATTTCACGTCCGCTCAGATTGCCGACGGCGGGCTGGTGGTCACGCCGAAGGATCCGAGCCTGCTTGCGAGCCCGTTTTTCCCGGCCGGGGTCTATCACAGCTACGATTACTCCCTGTTCTTTGAAAACATCAGGGCGAACGCTGCCCAACGGATCGAGGCGTATCTCTCGAGGCCGCGTTAGGGAGTACGGACCCGATAAAAGTGCGTAAGTCTTTCGCGTTTACGTAACGCCATGGCTTTCCGTTTCTTTTTTGTTAACATTTCGCTCTCTGAGCCTGAAATCAGCGGGGGTTGCGGCACATGAGCGGATCTGTTGTCACCATTGCGTCCCTGAAAGGCGGAAGCGGCAAGACCACGCTCGCCTGCTGCCTTGCGGTTCACTGGCATCTCAAGGGCTACAAGCCGCTTCTGATCGATGCCGACCCGCAGAAATCCGTCATGAGGCTTGCCGAACGGGATCAGGCGCTCGGCGGCGTCGAGCTTCTCGAACAGGCGGACGCCAATGTCTGGAACACCATCAAGCACCAAAGCGGCACCCACGGTGTGACCGTCGTCGACACGCCGGGCTTCGACAGCGACATCACGGTCGCAGCCCTTGCGGTGGCCGATCTGGTTCTGATCCCGGTCAAGGCCTCGCCCCTCGACGTCGACCGCATGATGGATACGGTCAAGGTGCTGATGAGCGGCGTGAAAGGCTGGGCTCCGACCTTCCGCTGTGTGCTGACCCAGACCATTCGCGGCAGCGTGATTTCCCGCCACGTGCGCGCGGAACTGGAGGAAGGCGGCTTTCCCCTTCTCGCCAACGACATGCCGAACCGGGTCGCCTATGCGGAGGCCGGGCTGTTCGGGGCAACCCCGAGCCTGACCATGCCCGACGGCCCGGCATCGCAGGACATTTCGGCAATCGCCACGGAAGCCGAAGCGCTGCTTGCTACCAAAAAGGCGCTCACCGCATGAGCAAGCGACTGCCCAGAACCTCCAACCGGACCCTTGACGATCTGCGCAAGGCGGCAAGCCAGGCTCTTGATGCCGAACAACCGAAGCGGCGGTCCAGCCCCCCGCGGCGGAGCGATGCGGGACCACGGCAAGGCCCGTCCGTGTCCGCGGCTGCGTCCGAACCGGCCGCGAAACCGGAGAAGATGCCCGAACCGGCCGCCTCGACGCCTGCAAAAGCTGAACCGGTCGGAGGGTCCCTCATGGTTCGAAGCGAACGCCCGAGCAAGGCCGCCTTCCGCGAAGCCACAGGGCGGCTGATCATCGAACGGCACGCCAATTTCGCGGCCCTTGCCGGACTGGTGCCCATGCCCTTTGTCGATCTGGCCGCCATCGCGGTGATCGCGGAACGCATGCTGCGCAAGCTGACCCGCCTCTACGGCCGGTCCCTTTCCGAGGACCAGGGCAAACGGCTGGCGCTGGCGATGCTGACCGGTCTTGCCGCGCCGGGCCTGGCAAGCATCACGACGACGGCGGTGCTCCGAATGGCGCCGGGCTCGCAAATCCTTAACATGGCGATCACATCGGCGTCGGCAGTGATCTTCATCCGCGTGATCGGCGATGTTTACCTGACCCGCCTGCAGGCCGGCCTCGATGGCGCGGACGCTGTTCCGGCCTGAGGGTTTCGGGGCAAAACTTCCGCGGGATACTTGTGCTTTCCCGGAAAGACGAGCCGTTTCCGCAATGCGGCTTTGTTCTTTATTCCATGCGGAAATACTTGGCGCCCCAGCAAAAATAACGTTTCGCCGACGCTAACCCTTTTCATTTACCTTTTGAAAGGGTACCGTCATCGCCGAGCTATATGCCGTTGGGGAATTTAGGCCACCCTCAATCCGACAGGGCTCCCGCAGCGGGACCTTAAGGAAACTCAGGAGATTTTCGATGGCGACCAAGACTACCGCAAGCAAGGCGGACGAGCCGGTGGAACCGGAAACGGAAGCTGCAGGCGTCGAGGAAGATGCGGATTTCGACGTCACCCGTGATCTCACGGCTGACAATCTCATCAAGGATTATGTGATCGCGTCGGTCGCAGCCAGCATCGTGCCGGTCGCGTTCTTCGACATCGCCGCAGTGGTGGCGATCCAGCTCCGGATGATCCAGAAGTTGTCGCAACTTTACGGCAAGCCGTTCTCCGAACGTCTTGGCCGCAAGGTGATTTACGCGCTGGCCGGCGGCGTGCTCGGTTTCGGCGCGGGCTACGTGGTTGCCGCAAGCGCAACCAAGATGATCCCGGGCATCGGCTGGATGGTCGGAATGGTCTCGCTTCCCGTGGTGGCAGGTGCGTCCACCTTTGCGGTCGGCCGGTCGATTGTCTCCCATTACGAGAACGGCGGCACCCTGATGGACTTCAACGCCGGCAAGATGCGGGAGTTCTACAAGGAGCAGTTCGAAAAAGGCAAGGAACTGGCCCGCAAGGTCAAGAACAAGGCCAAATCCGAAGCCGAGACCGTCGCGGAAGAAGTGGCGTCCTGATCAGGCTTGAAGCCCTGAATACTGCCTTTCGGTAAAGTCGGCAGCCAATTCGTCAAAATGAAATACCGCCGTGCTCATGCACCGGCGGTATTTTTATGTCCTTAAGCAGATCATTTCCCGATGGGTGCAATGCCTGTCGTCAGGAACGGGTGCGCCGTTTCGGCGGGGGACGACGCCAGCGGTCCGATGCCAGCAACACAATGATCCCAACCAGCGGACTGAACAGAAACGAAACCAGGAAGTTCCCCGCAAAGCCGAAGCGGGTGTCCCGGCCCAGCATTCCGATGATCCAGCTGGCAACCACCCAGATCAGGAATATCCAGGGATTCACTAATATGGTCATTGGCCGGTCTTCTCCTGTTCCGTCGAGCCTGGCTCGGAGGGCGGGGCGTTTTCGCTGCCTGTTTTCTGCTGGGCGCTTTCGTTGAGGTTATCCCAATTTGCAGGGATCTCATAGCTGCCGACCGTATGGAATTCCTCACCGTCATGGCGAACGATGAACACCTTGGTATCGGTTATCAGGCCGTTCCGGTCGAATGCGATCGGTCCGGTTACTCCGGCAAAAGGCGTCTTGTAGCGCGCCACCTTCAGCGTATCGGACAGTTTTTTCGCATCGAGGGTTTCCGCGCGCTTGGTCGCATCCCGAACGAGCGTCACCGCGTCATAACCAAGCGCCGCATCGAGGTCCGGTACATGCTCATAAGTGTCGCGAAACTCCGAGACGAACTTGAGAGCAGTTTCCGAAAGGGCGTCGCGATCGTAAAGCGACACGCCGGTAACCCCCTTCATGTCCTCCTTGCCGACGGCCTTCTCGATGGAGGCTGAAAACATGTACTCCATTCCGAGGATCGGTCCATCGAGCCCGAGATAACGCGCACGCTTGATGAACTCGACCGTCTCGGGAATCGAGGACGAGACAATGAAAAAGGCGTCGAAGTCGGATCGTTTGAAAAGATTGTTGTCGAGAATGAACATCAGGAGCTGGTCGATCGACTGGGTGCCGCTCGACAGGTACCCGCGGTAGACAAGGTCGGCACCATTGCTGGTGATGGCTGCGGAAAAGAAACTCGCACATTCCTTGCCGTAGTCCGACTTGTCCGACAGCACGATGAACCGTCGCATGCCCTGTCTCATCGCATAATTGGCAATCATCTGCGCATTGGAGGCATTATCCGGCTGCAGGGCGAAGACGGTTTTGAAGCCGTGGTTGGTCAGGGCAGCCGCGGTTGCATGGGTTGCCACATAAAGAATGTCATTCCGGCCGTAGATGGAACTCGCCGTCACCGCGGTATCCGACCACTCATGACCGATGACCCCGAGGAGATTCTTCGTGCGGGCGACATCCCCGGACAATTTCAGGGTATTGGAGACGGTCGTTTCCAATGCGGTCTTTTCGGTGAAGCCGGATTCCGGAACTAGGTCCAGTTTCAATTCCCGGCCCAGGATCCCGCCATCCGCGTTGACCCGTGCGACCGCCATCCGGGCACCGTTGACGAAGGTGCTGTCGGTAACATCCCTGGAAAAGACGGCAACAAGCCTCAGGCTGTCATCCGGCTCCGGTTCTATGAGGGCGGCAACACGTTTGATCAGGCCCGAGACGATCGCGCTTCTGCCGCTGACCTCGGAAACCGTGAACAGCGCCATGCCGAATGCCAGCAGGAGCAGGCCCGCGATCACGCCTTTCCGCCTGAAGCGCCGCTCCCCTCCCTCTTCGGAAACTATGGGTTCTTCTCCGGCCATCGTGTTATCGGTCGCTTCCAAGGATCAGCGGCAGCCCGTCCTTGCCGGAACCGATGATAACGGTCTTCGAGTTGGGCGACGTGGCGAGATCCTTCGTGGCCTGAACACCCTGCCAGCGCAGCAGATCCTCCGTGAGGCTCTGCTTGATGATGTCCTGATATTTCTTGATCCCATTGGCCTCGATCTCCTTGCGCGTCGCCTCCATTTTCTCGATCCCGATGCGGTACTTGTAGGCCTTTTCCTCTTCCGACAGGGTCAGCTTCCGCTCCACCGCCAACCGGACCGCGGGCGGCAGTTCAACGCTTCTGACCAGCACGTCGTCAACGATCACATAGCGGTTCTCGACGTTGGTCAGGCTGCTGACGACGATGGATTCCAGAAAGCCGCGCTTGCTGGTGTAGACCTGCTCGGGCGTGTACTGGCCGACGGCACGGCGCAGAACCGCTTCGGTTTCGGGAAAGACGACCTTGTCCAGATATTCCGGGCCGACGGTCACATGGAGCAGCGGCAGCAGCCGGAGATCCGGCCGGTAACGGACCGCGATCTGCAGATCGATCGGCAGACCGCCTTGGGTCAGCATCGTATAGTTGCGTTCCTTGGTCTGCAGGCGGACATTGTAGATATACATCCGGTTCCAGGGCCAGATGACATGCAGCCCTTCGCCGTAGATCCGGTTCATCTCCGTGCCCGACACCCAGCGGTAAAGGACGCCCGCCTCACCGGACTGGACGGTGATGACGACCCGGTTCCAGAGCAGGGCGAGGCCGACCCCGAGGCCAATGAGGAAAATCAGCAAATAGAGCTGAATGCGACGCCGGCGTTCACCTCGCAGCACCTCTTCGTAGTCGTCGAATTCGTCGTCATAAGCCATTCGGCCGACTCACCTCTCCAGAACTCCGAGCGAACCCGGACTATACGGCGGGACATAGCGGCATTCCAGTGCGTAACCCGCTTTGCCCAAATCGATTTCAAGCATTTCCACCCGCCTTCGCCGACGAATCGCTCTCCCGATTATCCGGCCTGTCCGTCCTCTCGATGTCCCTGCAAAAATCCGAAACCCATTCCTGGAGATGAGGAGGCCGGAGAAGGGTGTGGTGATCGGCCTCCACCGGGCGAACGACCAGGGACGCTCCGGCAATTTCCTTCCAGTGCCCGGCACTCTCCACCGCGCCCGGTACCGTTGCGCGCACGAGGGTGACCGGTACATCGCCCGTCCCGGAAACATGGTCCAGAAAGGCCTTATAATTGGCGGCGAAGACACCATAGAGGCGCTGAAGCTGATCCCGCGTCGCACCGGGCAGGACGGCTTCCAGTTGCGGCAGGGTCATAACCCGTTCGAGGATGTCTTCGTCTCCAGTCACCGAAACGTCGGCACCGAACAGGTCCCGGAGGAAGGCCTGTCCGCACCGGCTGCCGAAATCGGCATCGGCCAGGCCGGACGCATCCTCCAGGCGCGCAACCTCTTCCGGCGCATAGCTGTCGATCAGGCCGACGAAGGCGATCTCTTCCCCCCGCCCGGCCAGCTGCCGGGCCATTTCCCAGGCGACGTTTCCGCCGAAGGACCAGCCGCAAAGGGTGTAGGGACCATGCGGCTGGACTTCCCGAATGACACCACAATAGCGGGCGGCGAGATCCTCGATGGCGCATTTGCGGCAGGCTTCTCCCGGCTCCAATCCTTCCGCCCGAATGCCGTAGACCGGGCGGGCAAAGTTCAGTTCGCCGACCAGGGCCTGATAGCAGGTGAGTGTTCCGCCGATCGGATGGACCAGGAACACCGGCGGGCGGCTCTCCCCCTCGCCGCCGGGCGCGGGTTGTTTCAGAGAAACGAGCAGCGAGGCGTCTTTCGCGTCCACCGCTTTCCCTGCTGCGCCGTCTTCGGAAATGCCCCCCGAGATTCCCCGCTGGCGGAGCAACCGCGCCTGCATTGCGATCGTTCCGGCCTGCGCCAGATCGGTCACGGACAATTTGCAGCCGAATGTCTGTTCGATCCGGTTCAGGAGACGGACCGCAAGCAGGCTGTGACCGCCGGCGTCCGCGAAGTCTTCCTCGATGCCGACCGTTCCGTTTCGAGGGTCCCTGCCAAGCACCTCCATCCAGACATCCAGAAGACGCTGCTCGATCCGGTCTCGTGGTGGTCGGCTTTCGTCGCGCGCCGTCTTGTCTTCGCGTTCCGCACGCTGCAGGGCGCGCCGATCGATCTTGCCGCTGGCGGTTTTCGGCAGCTTACCCAACCGAACCCAGACCGAAGGTACCATATGCGGGGGCAGCCGGTCGGCAAGCTGTTTGCGCAGAAAGGCATCGTCGAACGGTTCCGCCTCTCCACCGAGACAGGCAGTCAGCACCGGATCGCCCGCCTTGTTGCGCTCGACCAGGACAGCACATTCCGCCACTCCGCAGGCGGCAAGTGCTGCTTCCACCTCGCCGAGTTCGATACGGTGACCACGGATCTTCACCTGATCGTCGACCCGGCCGTGAAACTCGACCACACCGCCGCTGTTGGGACGGAAACAGGCAAGGTCGCCGGTGGCGTAAAGGCGGATCTCCTTCTGTCCGAGGCGATGAATGCAGAAGCGGTCTTCGGTAAGATCCGTGCGCTGGTGATAGCCAAGCGCGAGGCGTCCCCCGCCGATACAAAGTTCGCCGATCACACCGTCCGGCACCGGGTTGCCGCACGGATCGAGAATGTAGATCTCCGTTCCCGGCAACGGCCGTCCGATGGGAATGGTGTCGTCACCGTCGGAGGGCTTCACCGTGTGAACCAGCGCGGTGACCGTCGCCTCGGTCGGCCCGTAGGCGTTGACCAGTCGTTTCCCCGAAAGCCTGCTCCGGTGCCAGGCCGCGGCCACCTCCGGCGTCAACGCCTCTCCGCCGACGATCATGAGCCGCAGGGACAAACCGGACAGATCGGCGCCGCTGCGGTCCCATGACCGCAGCAATTCATGCAGGTAGACAGGCGGCAGGTCAGCGACGGTGATCCCCGTCTCACTCAGGAAACGACGAAATTCATCCGCCGTCTGCAGATCGGGAGACCGCAGCACCAGCCGGGCACCGACGGATAGCGGCGGCAGGATCTGTTCAATCGCGGTATCGACCGCGGTCGGCGCGAATTGCAGCACGGCATCTTCCGCCGACAGGCCGTATTCATCGGCAATCACCTGGCAATGAGCCGACAGAGCACCATGGGAAACGACGACCCCTTTGGGGATGCCCGTGGAGCCTGAGGTGTAGATGATATAGGCAGGATGATCCGGATCGATCTCAGCTTCCGGAAACCGGGCAAACCGGCTGCGCATCCAGTACCGCGCCCTGTCCAGGTCGATGACATCCGCAGGCCGGTCCTTAAGGTCGCGCAGACGGTTTGCCAGGGCCCCTCGGCTCAGGACCAGTGCGACCTCGGCATCGCGCAGGATATAGGCCAGGCGCTCGTCCGGATGATCCGGATCGAGCGGCACCCAAACGGCGCCGGTGGCGATTACCGCAAGCAGCGCTGCGATGCCGTCCGGCTCCCGTTCCAGAAGAACAGCGACCCGGTCACCGGTGCTGACGCCGTGTTCCGTCAGCGCAAGGGCGATCTGCTTCGACCGGAGGACAAGGTCCCGGTAGCTGAGGCGTTTGCCGCCGGTGAAAATCGCTGTGGCCGACGGGTGGTCCTGCGCTGCGGCGAAGACCAGATCGTGGGCAAGCTGCCCGGAAGCGTGAAGGCGTTCTCCCCTGGCCCAGTGATGCAGCGCCCGATCGAGTTCCGGCCTGGTCAGCATCGGCAGCGCGGAAACGGGCGCTTCAGCCTCGGTTACTGCAGCTTCCAGAAGCTGTCGGAAATGGGCAAGCATGCGTTCGATGGTGCCGCGGTCAAAGCGGTCGCCGTCATAGCCGGCAATGACCGACGCCCCTTTCGGGTCGTCCTGAACCTCGATGCCGAGTTGCGCGCCGCCTGTCTGCCGGATCTCGGAAAGGAGGGTCACGTCTTCGCGCGCGAAGAGATCCAGCTCCGCCGCATCGAGGACGAAATTCTGATAGGCGAAACTCACCTGATAGGGAGGTTCGCCGGTCGCCGTCCCACCGTGTTCGCGGGCGATGGTCGTGAACGGGATGTCGCTGTTGCCAAGCCCTTCGCCAAGCGCCGCATGAATATCCTTCGAGAACGGGCCGAAGGAGAGCTCCGGATCGACGGCAAGGCGCAATGCGATCATGTTGGCGCAATAGCCGACGGTTTCCTCGAAACGACGCGATGGACGACGGAGCGTCGGCACACCGACGACGAGATCTTCCTCGCCGGTATAGCGGTAAAGGAGCGTGGCGAAGGCGGTGAGATAGATCGAGGCCGGACTGACGCCCTCGTTTTTCGCCAAGTCGCGAAGCCTTGAGGTGAGATCCTCGGGCAGCCGGATTTCCAGATCCTGTCCGTTCGATGCGGATGCGCCGCCGGACCTCGTCTTTGCCGGCAGTTTCAGGACAGGCGCAGGATCAGCCAGTTTCTCCAGCCAGTAGTGCTTTTGTGCCTGTCCTTCGTCCGAGGCTGCAAACGCTGCCTCCCAGGCGGCAAAGTCGGAATAGTCCGCACTGTCGCTCTTTGCTGGGACCTGCTCCGACCGGCTGAAACGCTCGTAAGCTGACCAGAACCGGCGCGTGATCACCGCGGAGGATATGCCGTCGGTGACCATATGATGGGCATTCAGCAGGACGATGCTCTCGTCCGGCCCCAGCTTGCCGCCGGACAGATGCTCGACCCGAAAGACACCTGTTGCGAGATCGAACGGCAGCAGGACGCGCTGGCGCAGGAAGCCGGCGGTCTCGACCTCCTTGGGCATGACGAGCGATTGAAGTTCCACGCCTTCCGGCCTTGCGCAAAGCACCGGATCGCCGTCCTCCTCGACAATCCGGGTGCCGAGGATCGGATATTCGGCCACCAGCCGGTCCAGTGCCTTTGCAAGGGCCGCACCGTCGGCGGACTTCACCCGGAAGGCCAGCGGAACATTGTACTCGCCGCTTTCGGGGTAAAGGGATTGCAGCACCCACAGTCCCTTCTGCGCCTCACCGAGGGGGCAGCGATAGGGACCGGCAAAGGGCGCTTTCGGCTCCACCTGCGCGGGCGCCGATACGGAGGCATCCGTTTCCGTCTCCAGAAAACGGGTCAGTGCCTGCGGCGTCGCATGGGCTTCCAGCAGTTTTTGCGACAGAACTCGGCCGAAGGCTTCCTCGACAGCATAGATCAGCCGCATGCGGACCATGGAATCGACGCCGAGATCCTCGAAGGACATCTGCGGATCGAGCTCATGCGCCGGGCACCCCAGTTCGGCGGCAAGTGTCCGGGAGATAAGCTGAAGCGCGGTTTCAGAACGTTCCGTATCCTGGACCGTTTCGGATGCCGGAACCGCCTCCGGCAGCGCTTGCGCTAAACCTTCCGGGGCGTATCCCTTCGGCAGCCAGTGTCGTTCTTGAGCAAACGGATACCCGGGCAGGACCAGCATCGGACCCGTGCGCGTTTCGTCTTCATCAACAGATGCCATCGCAGGGGACGGGGTCTCCCGGTAGCTCAGATCTTCAAGCTTTGCTGCCAGTTCGTCCCGATCCGTTGCGACGATGTCGATACTGCAGGCAAACGCCTCCCGGCCAAACCGCAGCGTGCGCGACAGGGCTGCCATGTCGAGGTTCTCCGCCTGCCGCACATAAGCGGCCAGAGCCTTGCGCAACTCGGCCAGCCGGTCTTCGGTTCGGGCGGAAACCGGGAACAGGCGCGGCCGCCGTTCCGCCGACGATTGCAGCGCCGGGACCGGTGGGGCTTCCTCCAGAATGAGAAACACATTCGACCCGCCGGCGCCGAAGGAACTGACCGTCGCCCGCCGGGGCAGCGCCCTGCCGCCGGCAAACGGTGCGGACCAGGGAGCCAGGACGGTCTGCGGCGCAAACGGCGTCCCCTGAAGCAATTCGCCAGTTTCGGATGCGGAAGTTCCAAAGGACGGGAACAGTTCCCATCGCTCGAATTGCAACAGCACCTTGGTGAGCTGCGCCAGACCGGAGGCGGCTTCCGCGTGGCCCATGTTGCTCTTGACCGAACCGACGGCAAGCGGTTCCTCTCCCGGCCGGTCCGCATAGACCCGGCCGAGCGCGCGCAGTTCGATCGCATCGCCGACCTGCGTGCCGTTGGCCGCCACTTCGGCATAGCCGATGGTGGACGGATCGACGCCGGCGGACTGAAAGGCATCCTCGAGCAAACGGACCTGCGCATCCGCATTGGGGACGGCATAGCCGGCGGAATGACCCGCATGATTGGCAAGGCTGCCCTTGATCACCGCGAGCACGCGATCTCCGTCACGGAGCGCATCGCCGAGCGGTTTCAGAAGCACCGCCCCGACACCTTCGGCCGGCAGATAACCGTCGCCACCGGACAGGGCGCGGCTTGCAACGCTGCTGCCGACAAGACCGCCACGGCTCAACGCCTCGTATTTGGCCGGGTGGATCGAGAGGTTGACCCCGCCTGCCACCGCAAGCCGGCATTCGCCGGCCCGCAGGCTCTGGCAGGCCTGATGAACCGCCTGCAGGCCGGAGGAACACATGCTGTCGACGGCAACGCTCGGCCCCTGCAGGTCGAAGAAGAAAGACGTGCGGTTGGCGATGCCGGAATAAGACGACAAGGCCAGCAGTGCCCGGCTGTCGGGATCTGCGGCCAGACCGGGATATTGCTGGTACATGGAGCCGACGAACACGCCGACGCGCTTGTCGTAGTGCTCGGCCAGATAGGGGCGCGTGTGCCCTGCCCGCTCGAAGAGATGCCAGGCGGTTTCAAGGAACAGCCGTTCCTGGGGATCGGCAAGATCGGCGGCACGCGGCGAGTAACCGAAGAACTCCGCGTCGAAGCAATCGACATCGGAAAGGAAACCGCCCCATTTGCAGTAGCTGGCGCCGGGCTCGCCCTTGCGCGGCGAATAGCGCGGCAGCAGATCGATGCGGTCTGCCGGGATTTCGGTGACGCAGTCGCGGCCTTCCCGGAGAAGGTCTCCAAAGGCCTCGATCGTGTCCGCGCCCGGATAGCGGCCGGCAACGGCGATGATCGCGATATCGCGGCTGTTGTCGTTCGCGTCTGGCTCCGGTTCTTCGACCTTTTCCGGCGCAACGACTGGCGGCGGCGATGCCGGTGCAATGGGGTCTTCCTTCGCGACGGGCTCCGGAGCTTGCCGCGTCATCAGTTCATCGGCAAGGCGGTTGATGGTCTGGAACTCGAACAGGATCGTTTGCGGCAGCGGGCCGAACGCCACTTCAAGCGCCTCGACAATCTCCAGCGAGGACACGGAATCCACGCCGAACCGGTCGATGGTGTCGTCCAGCGCCAGCCGGTCTGCCGGAATTCCGAGACAGGTCGAAAAACAGGCCTTGATCTGCGCGACAACTTCTTCACGCGCACCGGACGCCTCGACCGGTTCGGAGTGCCGGACCTCCTCTGTCCTTGCTTCGGCCAGTGCCGGCTGCGGCTTGGCGGCGACAGGCTGTGGCGGCGCCATCAGGCGACGCAGGCGATCATGGTCGCCTTCCAGAACCAGAACCTGGTCCTCGTCCAACGCGGACAGGACCGCAGTCAGGGCTGCTATTGCGGGGCCTGTTTCCAGCGGACGGACGCCTGCTTCCCGGTCCATGGTCTCGATGGTGCGGGCATCCATATGCATGCCGCCGTCGCGCCAGTAGGGCCAGTCGACGGCAATCGTCCGGCCATGACACGCCCCGCCAGCCACGCGTTCATTGCGCAGGCTTGCGAAACGGTCGAGGAAGGCATTGGCCGCCGCGTAATCGGACTGGCCCGGGTTGCCGAGCGCGCCTGCCGCTGACGCGAACAGAACAAGGAAATCGAGCGGTCGGTTGCCGAGCGCTTGATCCAGGATGCGCGTGCCGGTGACCTTGGGCGCCAGGACCTCGCGCAGCGTCGCCTCGTCCTTGGTCGCAAGCAGGCCGTCGCGGGTAATGCCGGCACCGTGGAAGACCCCATCCAGATGCCCGTCGATGACATCGATCTCGCTCAGGAGGCCCGACACGGCGTCCCTGCTCGTCACGTCGATGCGCCGGTAGTGAACGGTCGCCCCCAAAGCCTCGAATTCTCTCAGGCGCTGTTCGACGTCCGGCTTGAGGTGAGACCGTCCGGTCAGCCACAGCGCGGGCCGCACACCGCTCGCGGCGATCGCTTCCGCCAGATGAAGGCCGATACCGCCGGCACCGCCGGTCAGGAGATAGACGCCATCCTGCTTCCAGGGCGACCGGTCCGATTCTGCCTTTGGTGCGACCTCGCCCCAGGCCCGGACCAGACGGTGGCCCTGCCGGTAGCGGATCATATTCTGCTCACCGGCGAAGGTGGCGTCTGCAGAGAGACGAGCCGCGAGATCGTCATCGTCATCGACCGCAACAAGCTGGCAGGACAGGGTCCTGTGTTCCATGGCCGCACAGCGCAGCAGGCCGCCCAGGCCTTCCAGAAGGCTGTCTTCGCCGTTTGCCGGAACAACGACCTGTACGACGGCCTGTTGCGGCCGTTTCCGGGCGAGATCCTGCAGCAGCTTCATCAGGCGCACAGCATGGAATTCATAGCGGTCGTTGACAGGGCCTGCCGGTGCCTCAAGGGCAACAACCTCGGTATCCGGACCTTCCGGATGGCCGGCAAGGCCGGGCTTGGAAGCGAGAGAGCCGCACAGGACAACAACGCGCTCCTTAGCCGGCGAAATTTCACCTGACCCGGGCGCCTGCTCACGCCAGACCGGCGCAAACAGAAGCGGCAGCGGAACCGCCTCCGGCTTCATCTCCGGTTTCGGGGGATTTGCCGTGGCCTCCATTTCCGGCAGCCAGCAATAGTCTTCGGCAAAGGGATAGGTCGGCAGGCTGATCGGTGCCGGTCTCGGACCGGCCCGTAACGCCGCCCAATCGACCTGCGCGCCTTGCGCCCATTTTTCCGCAATGGCCGCCGGCGGGAGAGAGAGATCTGCAGCCGGTTGGCCGGCTGCAGCGCGTGATCGGAACGTGCCTGCGACGCTACTCTGGCCGGCAAGAGCCCCGTCCAGCTTCTCCGCCAGATCCGCCTTGTCTCTGGCGACGATTGCCAACCGTTCCTCGAAGGCCTCCCGGCCTTCCTGCAGGGTGAAGACGACAGACGGCAGATCCGCTTCGCTCAAGTCGTCGAGAGCCGAACGGAAGTTCGAGAGATGAACCCGCAACCGCTCCGGATCGCGTGCCGAGAACGGATAGATGGCGGGACCGACGAGCGCGGCTGGTCGCGCCTGCCCGAGATGTTCGGCAACCACAATATGTGCGTTCGAACCGCCAGCGCCGAAGGACGACAGGCCTGCAATCCGCGGCAGAGGCCTGTCGCCGGAAATCGGCTGCGGCCAGGTTTCCAGCCTGCGCTGGACCCGGAAGGGCGACGTCTCGAAGGGAATATTCGGATTGAGCGTCTCGGCATGGAGCGACGGGACAAGCTTTCCGTGCTTCAGTTGCAGCAGGATTTTCGTCAGACCGGCAATTCCGGCAGCACTTTCGCCGTGACCGATGTTGGACTTCACCGAACCGATGGCGCAGACAGTTTCGCCTTCGCCCTGCTTGCGCCATGCCTTCGTCAGGGCCGCGATTTCGATCGGGTCGCCCAGGCTGGTTCCCGTCCCGTGAGCCTCGACGTAGCTCACCTCCTCCGGCGACACTCCGGCACGTTCCATGGCCTTTTCGATAACCGCCGTCTGGGCTGCCGGATTGGGAACTGTGTAGCCGTTGGTCTTGCCGCCGTGATTGAGCGCCGAGCCCAGGATCACGCCGTAGATGCGGTCGCCGTCGGCCTCCGCCCGACCCAGGGGCTTGAGCAGCATGGCACCGACACCTTCCGCCGGCACGTAGCCGTCGCCGCCTTCACCGAAACTGCCGCAGCACCCCGAGGTGGAGAGGAACCGGCCCTGCGCCAGGGTCAGGTACTTGTTCGGATGGGGCGTCAGGTTGACCCCGCCGGCCAGTGCCACCGCGCAACTGCCCGAGCGCAAGCTGTCGCAGGCAAGATGGATCGCCGTCAGGGACGACGAACACATGCTGTCGACCGTCATGCTCGGCCCATGGAAATTGCAGAAATAGGACACCCGGTTGGCAACCCCGGCCGGGCTGGTGCCGATCGCAAGCGGCTGGCCCTGCGCCTGACGTTCCGGGCCGTAGAGCTGGTATTCCTCCCACATGACACCGACGAAGACGCCGACATCGCCGCCGGAAAGTCCGTTCGGATCCGGCGCCACCGTTGCCCGCGTATAGCCGGCGTCCTCCAGGGTTTCCCAGGCGCATTGCAGGAACAACCGCTCCTGCGGGTCCATCAACTGGGCTTCACGGGGAGCGATGTTGAAGAACATCGGATCGAACCGGTCGTGGCCGTCGACAAAGCCGCCCCATTTGCAGGTGGTCTTGCCCGGCTGACGGACCGGATCGAAATAACGGCTGTGGTCCCACCGTCCCGCCGGCACCTCGGTGACGCTGTCGCGGCCCGCCGCGAGGTTCTGCCAGAATTCAGGCAGGGTGCGCGCGCCGGGATAGCGGCCCGCGACGCCGATGATGGCAATCGGTTCATCGACCGCTGGGGTCGGACCGCGCCTTGTTTCCCCGCGCGCCTCAGCCGGAACGGCCTGTGCAGGCGCCTCTTCCGCTGCACCAACGACTGCACGCAGTCTTTCGGAATGCTCTTCAAGGAAATGGTCGAGAAGCGCGCCGAGGGTCTGATGTTCGAAGAACAGGGTCTTCGACAGCGGCCCGAAATCGCGTTCCAGCACGTCGGTCAGTTGCATGATCAGGACCGAGTCGATGCCGTAGTCTTCCAGCGGCGCGGACAGGGATATGGCGGACGCGTCGATCTCGGTTTCCCGGGCAACCAGATCGATGAAATACCGCCCTGCGGCGTTCCTGAGGGGAAACGCCTCCGACGCCTTTTCCGCGTGGGGTTGCCGGTCCCCCGGAGCCGCCTGCAGCAGGCGCAGGGAAAAGCCCTCGATCCGGACACAGACCCGGCCGCTGTCATCGGCAAGATCGATATCCAATTTGTGGATGCCGTTGGCGGACAACACGGTGCGCAGATGCGCCCACATGGTTTTTGCCGTGGGCCTGAGAATTTCCATCCGGTCGATGCCGAAGGGAAGCGCCGGACCACTCCCACCGTCACCGGAGAAAGACACGAGTGCGGCATGGAAGGCGGCATCGATCAGGCTCGGATGCAGGCCAAAGTCCCCACCCTCCGCCTCGGCCGCCCGAGGCAATTGTAGCCGTGCCAGAACACCGTCGTCGCCGGACCTCAGTTCGGTAACCGCCCGGAAGGCCGGGCCGTAGTCGATGCCGAGCGCGGCATAGGAGGCATAAAGCCAGTCCGGATCGTGTTCCGTCCGGCAGGCCTGTTTCAACACGTCCAGATCCATCTGCGGTATCGGACCGTCCGTGTCGGTGGTGGCGATGTTTCCCCGCATGTAGTCGGCCTGTGCGCCGTCTTCGTCCGTCAGCCGGAACGACCAGGCCTGTTCGCCGGCGTCGCTCAGCCGGACGCGGAGATCCATCTCGCCACTGTCCAGTTCCACCGGCCTGCGCCAGGTCACGTTGGAGAGGACGAGTGGCAAGCCAGTACCCGGAACTTTCTCCGAGACGGCGGTGCGGACGAGTTCGAGGCTCATGGCTCCGGGCAGGATCCGACGGCCTTGGATCCGGTGGTCGCGCAGGTAGAAAGTTTCCGCGTTCAGATGAACGCGGAAATCGTCCGATCCGTCATCATCCGGCGGAGACGCGATCACCGATTGCGGCATTGTCGCCTGATGCGCCACGACCTTCGGCCGACCGGCACCGTCGATGCGATAGACATCGCGCGCGAACGGATAGGTCGGCAGTCTCAGGCGCCGGTGCGGACCGGGATTGAGGCCCTGCCAATCGACCTTGCCGCCGGCGACCCATTGTTCCGCGATGCCATGCGGCCCTGCGTTGCCGACAGGTGTGTTTGCCGTTTCACTGCCCGGTTTGGCACGTCCGCGGCAGATGCCCGGCGCGGCAAGATCTGCCAGGAAGGTTTTCAGGCGCTCGACAAGGTCGTCCAGGGTCGCGGCAACAATTGCCAGCCGTTCGGCCAGTTCGGCTCGGCCGACCTGCAGCGTGAAGGCGAGATCGTCCAGAGCCCTGTTTTCGATCCTACCGCTTTCGAGCAAGCCCAGCAGATTACGTGCGCTCTCCTTCAGACTGTTTGGATCACGCGCGGAAAGAACGATAACGACGGGACCGTCCGGTTCCGCCCGCACCGGCGTATTCGCCGGTCGGTACTCCTCCAGCACCACATGCGCATTGACACCGCCGAAACCGAAACTGCTGATGCCGGCGCGCAGCGGCAACGGGTTGCCGTTTTCGTCCAGGACCGGGGTCCAGTCACGCACGCTTTGGACAATCTCGAACGGGCTGTCGCTCAGGTCGATATAAGGATTGATGGTCTCGCAATGGAGACTCGGCGCAAGTTGCCGGTGCTCGATCTGTTTCAGGACCTTGATCACCCCGGCGACACCGGCGGCCAGCTCAAGGTGACCGATATTGGTCTTCACCGATCCGAGCCGGCAGCCGTCGCCGTCGAGCCGGCCGTCCCGTTCCGGCAGGGAGCGGAAGGCCGATTTCAGGGCATTGATCTCGACCGGATCGCCGAGGGCGGTGCCGGTTCCGTGGGCTTCGATATAGCCGACCGAGCGCGGATCGATCCCGGCCCGGTCATAGGCGGTGCGCAGAAGGTCCGCCTGGGCTTCCGTATTCGGCGCGGTCAAGGAATTGGCGTGACCGCCGTGATTGATCGCCGTTCCACGTACCAGCCCTAAGATCGGGTCGCCGTCGCGTTCCGCATCGGACAGGCGGCGGAGGAACAGCATGCCGACGCCTTCGCCACGCACATAGCCGTTGGCCTCAGATGAAAACGTCTTGCAGCGTCCGTCCGGCGACAGCATGCCGGCCCTGGCAAAGTTGATGTGGGCATCGGGCGTGATGATCGTATTGACGCCACCGACCAGCGCCATGTCGCAGTCGCCGGCCCGGATAGCCTGGACCGCCCGGTGCAGAGCGACGAGCGAACTGGAACAGGCCGTCTCCACCGGTTCGCTCGGCCCATGCAGATCCAGGAAATAGCTGATCCGGTTCGGGCCGACGGACGGGACGGATCCGGTCGCGACATAACCCTCGCCGCCGGTATCCTCGCCGATCCTCTCGCAATAGCCGCTGGAGGACGTGCCGACGAAGACACCGACCTTCTGACCAGAGAGGCTCTTCGGCGAATGTCCGGCGTCCTCGATCGCCTTCCAGGCGTGCATCAGCATCAGCCGCTGCTGCGGGTCCATGAGTTTCGCTTCGCGCGGCGAGATCGCGAAGAACAGCGGGTCGAATTCGAACACCCGGTCGATGAAGCCGCCCCAATGGATATTGGTCTTGCCTGGATCCGTTCTCGGATCGCCGTCGATCTCGCGCCAGTCCCAGCGGTCGGCCGGAATGCGCGTGATGCAGTCGCGGCCGGAAATCAGGTTGGACCAGAAGGCGTCGGCATTCTCCGCCATCGGGAAGCAGCAGCTTTGCCCGACAATGACAACAGGATCGTCGTCATCTGCTGCTGCCCGCCGATCAGCGTCGAAACCTGTTTCGGAAACCGGGGCCGGGGCAGTCGGCATAGCCGGTTCTTTTTCCGCCGCGACAGAAATGCCCAGTTGTTCCTCCGAAAGGTCGCCGGCGATGTGGCGTGCGAGCCGTTCCAGGGTCGCGTATTCGAAGAAATCGGCAGGGGTCAGCGACAGGCCGAGCTCCGCGTTGATGCGCGAGGCGAAGGCGGTCATCGTCACCGAGTCGAAACCGAAATCGCCGAGTTCGGCCTCTACGTCGAGTTCTGAAGCGTCCACTTCCAGCGTGCGTGCAGCAATGCCGGTGACAATCCGAAGGGCTGCAGAAAGTCTCGCTTCATCACTTACGGCGGTGGCGCTCTCCCCCACCAGGCTCGCCGGAATAGACCTGCCGGACTGTTCAACGGCGCGGACCGCGAAATCCTCCAGCCGGACAACGACCGTGCCGTCGTCATCGCAGACATCGATGGACGCGCCTTTGTCCCCGGCCCGAACGACGGCCCACATCCGCTCGCTCGTCGGACCATGAACAGCAACCCGGCGCACGGAATAAGGCAAGGCCGTCCCGTTTGCCTCGCCCTCTTCCAGCCCGATCAACGCCTGCAAGGAGCCATCGAGGATGGACGGGTTCAGAGCAGGTTCTCGGTCGGCTTCGGCCGGAAGTTCCAGCCGGGCGACGGCAAGGCCCGATCCCTGCCACAGGCCGGTGATGGCGCGCTGTGCCGGACCATACAGAAGCCCCAGGCTTTCGAAGCGACGATAGATGTCCGCCACATCAAGCGCGCGGGTGGCCGCAGCCTTTGCTGCGTCAAGATCGATCCTCGCAGCCGCTTCCTCACCGAGCGTACGGACGGCACCCTGCGCGTGCACACGCTTTCCGGTCGGTTCGGTCGCGAAAATGGAATACCGGGACCTCTCCGCAGTTTCCTGCTGCAGCGAGACCTCGAGCCGTTCGGGTCCGGCGGTCACGGCGACCGGGCTGACCCAGGTGTGCCCGGTGAGTTCGAAACGCTCCGATCCCGCACCGGTGCGTGCCAGCGCCTGACGCACAAGCTCAAAGGACATCACGCCCGGCAGGACCATGGTGCCATCGACCAGATGATCGCGCAGGAAACTATCCGCGCCGTCGAGCTCAAACGTAGAGGAAGGCGGAGCGGCCGTTTTTTCGGCTGCGGCCTGCCGCCCCTTGCCGACCCAGAACTCCGTCTTGGCAAACGGATAGCCGGGCAAGGAAATCCGTTTTCCCGGGCGCCCTTTTCGCACAGATCGCCAGTCGACGTTGAAGCCGCCAGCCCAAAGTGCCAGGAGGTCCTCGGCACGTCCTCGTGCGGCAAGTCCGGCTGCGGCTTCGCGTAAGGGTCCGTCGCTTTCCAGCACCGACATGGTCTTGCGGTTGGTCTTCACCCGCCCGGTCTGGATGCCCTTGGCCGTCTCCCCTGCAAGCCAGGCATTGAGCCGGTCCAGCATCTGCGCTTTGGTTTGCGCGACAAGACCTAAGCGGAATTCCATGGGGTCGCGCGCGATCTGGAGCGTATGGGCGATATCGCACAGGTGTGCCGCCTGATCGGGTTCGGACAGGAACGCCGCAAGGCGTTCGGCCATTTCCTTAAGCTGCGCTTCCGACTTCGCGGAGAGAATGATCAGTTCGGGATCCGTCGAATGCTCCGAGGCTGGCGCAGGATCTTGCGGAGCCGGATATTCCTCCAGCACCACATGGGCGTTGCTGCCGCCGAAGCCGAAACTGCTGACGCCCGCGCGCCGCGGCAGGATGTTGCCCTCCGCATCGATCAGGTGGGACCAGGCGGTTTCCTGCTGCGCAACATGGAACGGGCTGCCTGCCAGCTTCATATAGGGATTGAGCTCGTCGCAATGGAGCGTCCTGGCGATTTCGCCATGGCGCATCTGTAAGAGGACCTTGATCAGCCCGGCAATGCCGGCGGCGAGCTCCAGATGACCGATATTGGATTTCACCGAGCCGATGGCGCAGCTTTGCGCCGGGGCCGGGCCGAAGGTTGCTTCGGCGTCGCGGGCAAGATCCGCAAAGGCACTGGTCAGCGCCTCGACCTCGATCGGGTCTCCCAGCGGCGTTCCCGTGCCATGAGCTTCGATATAGCCGACGGTGCGCGGATCGATGCCGGAACGGGCATAGGCCGTGCGCAACAGCTCTGCCTGGGCCTTCGGATTGGGCGCTGTCAGCGACGCCGCATGACCGCCGTGGTTTTCCGCGCTGGCGCGGATGACAGCGAGGATCCGGTCACCGTCGCGCTCGGCATCGGCAAGGGATTTAAGGAACACCAGGCCGACGCCTTCGCCGCGCGTGTAACCATCGGCCCTCGCCGAGAACGGCTTGCAGTGCCCTTCCGGCGACAGCATGCCCGCCTTGGAAAAACCGACGAAGGCTTCCGGCAGCAGCAGCGCGTTGATGCCGCCGGCAATCGCCGCCGAACAATGGCCGGAGCGGATCGCCTCGACCGCCCGGTGGACGGCAATCAGGGCGCTGGAACAGGCGGTCTCCACGGCGACACTGGGACCGTGGAAGTCGTAGAAATAGCTGATCCGGTTCGGGCCGAGCGACGGGGCGAGTGCCGTCATGGAATAGCCCTCGATGCCGACACCGGCCTGGGAAATCAGCCGGCTGTAGCCGGTGTCCGCCGTGCCGATGAAGACCCCGGTTTTGGAACCGGCGAGCGCCGAGGGCGCGTAGCCGGCATCCTCCATCACCCGCCAGGCCTGGGTAAGCAGAAGCCGCTGCTGCGGATCCATCATCCGCGCTTCCGGGGCCGAGATGCCGAAGAACGACGCGTCGAAGGCGGCGATACCGTCAATGAAGCCGCCCCATTTGGCATTGCCCTTGCCCGGCTCCGACAGGGGATCGCCCCAATAATCGCGCCAGTCCCAGCGCTCCGCCGGCACCTCGGCAATGCAGTCGCGGCCGTCTTTCAGCACCCGCCAGAAGGCATCCACATCCGGCGCGCCGGGAAACTGTCCGCTCATGCCGATGATGGCGATGAGTTCGTCTGCCGGTTGTTTCGCGACCGGCGCCGTCGGTCCCGGTTCGACAATGGCGCGGCGGACCGGCGGTTCCGGCTCCGGTTCAGACGATAGGATTGGCTCTTTCTGTTCCGCTTCGTCCGGCAGGGCAGCGCCCAGGGCTGTGGCCATGGCGCCGGTTTCTTCCTCGCTCAGATGACCTGCCAGGCCATCGAGGGTCGGATACTCGAAGAACAGGGTCGGGGTCAGATCCAAGTCGAAGCGGTCGTTCAGCCGGTTGACGAACTGTGTGAAGCCGATGGAATCGAAGCCGTATTCGGTGAGTTCCACATCCGGATCGAGATCATCCGCCGAGACCTTGAGCTGGGCGCTGGCCTCGTCGACAAGGCTTGCCAGCACGAGACGGCGCAGGTCGGCGGAAGGTGCGGGCACGGCCTTGACCGACGGAACGGCAGCGGGCCGATCGGGCGTAACGTCCTGTTCGCTCAGGCTGCCGATGAACCGGCGGATCCGGGCGGCGTTGCCGACCGTGACCAGACGCCGGGAAGACGCCCCTGCCAACGCGGCATAAAGCGCCTCGATGCCGGTAGCGGTTTCCAGCGGCACCAGCCCGGTTGTCCGACGCATGAGATCCTGCCGGGCCGGGTCGAGGCCCATGCCGCCGTCTTGCCAGAGCGGCCAGGCGATAGAGAGCGTGCGGCCATGGCACAGGCCCTTCCTGCACCGGGTTTCGCGCGCTTCGGCAAAGCCGTCCAGGAAAGCGTTGGCGGCGGCATAATCCGCCTGTCCGGCATTGCCGGTAACGCCGGAGATCGACGAACAGAAGACAAGGAAATCGAGCGGCGCATCACAGATGGCTTTGTCCAGCGCCGCAGCGCCCGTCACCTTGGGCGCGAGGACGGCGGCAACCTGCTCCGGCGTCTTTCGGGCGAAAGCTTCGTCCTGCAGCACACCGGCAGCGTGGATGACGCCGTCGAGCCTGCCGTGGCCCCGCCGGATCGCGGCGACCATGCCCGCGACGGCACTTTCGTCGGTGACATCGATGCGCGTGTGATGCAGGCGCGGTTCGGCCTCGAGCCAGTCCGTAATTTCAGGGTCCGGATCGTTGCGGGCGGCGAGAATAACGGTTGCGTTGGGCGTCTTTTCCAGAATGTCGCTGGCCAGATGCCTGCCGAGCTTTCCGGTGCCGCCGGTGATCAGATAAACACCGCCCTCGCGCCAGGGAGCGGAAGCCGTTCGGGGAGCCTTCGTAACCTCATCCCAGATCTCCATCGACAGGCCGTCACCCTCCGCCTTCAGATGTGCGCCAGCCGGGGCAGAGGCGGCGTCGCGCAGCAGGCGGACAAGCGTGTCCGCATCTGTTCCCGCGCCGATGGTGAGGACCTGACCGCCGACCTTCGGATGCTCGCGGTGCAGGCTGCGCAGCATGGCGCCAAGGCCGCTGAGAGCTTCCGATCCCTCCCCTTCCGTCAGGACAAGTTGAAGCGAGACCGGACCGTTGTTCAATTCCTCCTGGGCGATTGTCAGGAGTTGAACGGCGGCACCGGCGTAGCGCTGTTGCAGCGGGAGGTCGGACCGATCGTCCAGTTCGCGGCAGTCCCAATTCGGCAACCTGAATGCCAGGTCATCGGCATCGCCTGTCCCGGCCGTCAGAAGCACAATGCGCCGCCGGTCGTCGCGCGCTTCGCCAGCGCCCGAGAACGGGCGCCATTCGGGTTCAAAGCAGAGCAGGTCCGCATCGTCCGCCTTTTCAAGCGCCCGGGTCGCGAAGCCGCGCAAGGCGACGCGCACGCTGCCGTCATCCGCGATCAGATCGATATCCATCTTGCGCAGGCCGGCACTTGTCGCCGGACCGCCCTGGACATGAGCCCACATGGAAGCCTCGCAGGGACCGAGGATCTCGACCGCATCGACGGAGAACGGAAGGGCCGCGGTATTGGGCGCGTTACCCGCCACGTCCAGCGCCAGACCGATAGCGGATTGCAGGGCGCCATCCATCAGGCTCGGATGAAGGCCACAGTCGCCAAGCGCAGGCCGAAGGGCCTCCGGCAACTTGAGCCGCGCGAGAACTTCGGATTCAGCCCCTTCGCCGGACCCGACCGCCAGGCCTGAAATGACCCGGTGGCCCGGCCCGTAGGCGAGGCCCATCTCGTCGAAGGCGGCATAGATTTCAAAACCCGACAGAGGGCGGGCGGGCGCGTTCCGGAGGGCTTTGAGGTCCACCGTTCGGCCAACCGGTTCCCTGCCCGCGCCAATCCGCATCTGCGCGTGAACGACCCGCTCGCCCGCATCCCTCCGGGTGACGATTTCCGCCCGTGCACCGCCATCGTCCAGGCGGGTCAATTCACAAGTCACAGTAACCGGCCGCTCAACCTTGAGCGGCGCCATCCAGACGACCTGACGGAGTTCCGGATTGGCAATGCCGTCCTGTTCGGCGGCAGACCGGGCGAGTTCCAGATAGGCAACGCCCGGCAGGACGGGCGTTCCGCCCACCCTGTGATCGGCCAGGAAGATCTCCCGGCCCGTCAGCTTCAGTCCGTATATGCCCTTGCCCTCGGGCAACGGCGTAAGGATGGCCGCCGGTGCTTCAACCGGCTTCACCTCCTCCGGCAGCCAGAAGCGCTTGCGCTGGAAGGCGTAGCCCGGCAGGGCGATGCGGTGCGGGCGGTCGTCGCCGTAAAGCCTGAGCCAGTCGACATCGCCGCCTGCGACCCAGTGCTCTGCGACGGCGTCTGCGTTCTTGCCTGCAGGATCGAGCGCTTCCGCCTTTTCCCGGCGGCCCGGCGGGATCTCGCCGGTGGCGGCAACGGCCCTGTCGCCAGCAAGGAATGCATCCAACTTGCGCAGAAGATCATCCCCGTCCCTGGCAACGAAAGCCGCCCGGCAACGCATGGCATCCCGGCCGATCTGCAGCGTATAGGCCAGTTCCGTGAGATCGGCCGGGCCGGCGGCTTTCCGCAAGCGCGCGACCACGTCCCTGAGTGCTGCCTCGGTCTTCGCCGACACCGGTACCACCACCGGATTTTCCGGAGCGGATGCGCCACTCTTCGGAAGCTGCCGGTATTCCTCGATCACCAGATGCACATTGGCGCCGCCTGCGCCGAAGGAACTGAGGCCGGCCCGGCGGGGCTGTTCGGTGCCGTCGACCACCGGCCGCTGCCAGGAGGTTTCCTGCTGGAGCAGGTGGAATGGGCTGGCGACAAGTTCCAGGAGCGGGTTGGGCTCGGCGCAATGGAGGGTCCGGTAGCGGGTCCCGCTCTTCATCGCGAGCAGGACCTTGATCAGGCCGGCGACACCCGCCGCCGTTTCCGCGTGACCGATGTTGGATTTGACCGAGCCGAGACCGATCACCGGTTCCGCCGGCGGTTCGAGATTTCGGTCGCGGTAAAGTTCCCCGAAGGCGAGCTTCAGCCCTTCGATCTCGATCGGGTCGCCGAGCGGCGTACCGGTGCCGTGACATTCGATCAGGCCGATGCTGCGCGGATCGGTGCCGGCCTGCCGGTGCGCCTCGACGATCAGGCGCGCCTGGGCCTTCGGGTTCGGCGCGGTCAGCGAGGTGGCGCCGCCGCCGTGATGTTCCACCGAGCCGCGGATCACGCCGAGAATGGGATCGCCGTCGCGCTCGGCAAGATCGAGCCGCTTGAGCAGCACCGCGCCGACCCCGTCGGCGCGGGCATAGCCGTTGGCGTCTTTGGAGAAGGTCTTGCAGCGCCCGTCCGGAGCGATCATGCCGACCTTGGAGAACATGATGTGCTGTGTCGGCGACAGCATCAGGTTCGAGCCGCCGGCAATCGCCATCTCGCAGCCTTCGTGGCGGATGCACATCACCGCCCGATGGATCGCCACCAGCGAACTGGAACAGGCGGTGTCGACCACCTCGCTCGGCCCGTGAATATCGAGCAGGAAGGACAGCCGGTTCGGGCAGAACGCATGACCGAGGCCGGTCAGCTGCTGGGCCTCCATGATGCCGGCCCGGTTCACCATGTCCGTGTAATCGAGCAGGTTGATGCCGAGGAACAGGCCGATGTTCTTGCCCGACAGCGAACCGGGCGCGTAGCCGCCCTTTTCGACCAGGCTCCAGACGCATTCCATGAAGAGGCGGTGCTGGGGATCCATCAGCTCCGCTTCGCGCGGCGAGATGTTGAAAAAGGCCGCGTCGAACCGGTCGACGTGCGGAACGAAACCGCCGTATTTCACATCGGTGAAGGCGCCCTTCTTCGGGTCGCCGAAGACGGCCCGCCAGTCCCAGCGGTCCGCCGGGATTTCCTCGATGCAGTCGTCGCCCGCCGCCAGATGGGCCTCGAAGGCTTCCAGGTCCGGGCTTTGCGGAAACATGCCTTCCATCGACAGGATGGCGATCGGCACGGCTTCACCGGTTGCGTCGGAAGTCTTGCTCTTATCGCTTGCCACCGGTTCGACCGGTACGGCCTTCGCCGGTCGGCGAAGGGCGGCGGCCCGATGGCGGACGGTCCAGCTTTCCTGCCCGTCCCCGGCTTCGATCGGACCGCTTGCGGCCTGAACCAGCGCCGGTTCCGGAGCTTCCTCCGCAACCACCCGCTCGTAATGTCCGGCAATGGCCTTGCCATGGCGGTCGAACAGGATCGCGCTCAGATCATCGAGATGCCTGGCCTCGAAAAAGGTCGTCGGGGCGACGGAAATGCCGAAGTGGCGGGAGATCTGCACCATCACCTCGGTGATGGCGATGGAATCGATGCCGAGATTGGCGAGGTTCTCCTCAGGGTCGAGTTGATCCTCCGGCATCCGCAGGGCCTTTGCCGCGATCTGCCAGACGTCGCGGGCCAGGCGGTCCTGCGTGCTCAATTCCGTTTTCGGTTCTTCCGGCGTTGCCTGTGCCCCCGCCTGCTGCGCCTGCGCCGACAGATGCGCGCGGGCCCGCTCGACCAGTTCCCGGTCGAGAAGCTGCGCCATCCGGGCGCGCAGGTCGTTGCGGGGGCCAGAGCTCATTCGGCCGGCTCCTCCTGGTGCGCAGGTGCATTGTCGGCAAGCATGTCCCGGTAGCGGCGCATGTGGTTAAGCAGCTTCCAGAGATCCGCTTCCCACTGGTGACGATAGCTGTCGATGAAATAGGTCTGGCCGAGATCAGGGGTATCGGACTTCTTGGCCGCCAGGAAGCGCTCAAGCCCCCTCGTCCTGCCGAAGAGTGCCCTTGCGTAGTTCAGAACGAACAAGCCTTGGGTCTTCAGGCCGTCACCGAGCCCGCCGGCGGCGTTGATGAAGCCCATGAAGAGAATGTTATCGACGTTGCGCGGCGTGGAATGCAGGAAGAGGTCGGGAATATCGCCCTTCCATTCCAGCAGGTTCCTGTCGAGGAAGGGAAAGTCGCGGCTGTAGCCGGTCGCATAGAGCAGCAGATCGACCTCGGCCGTACTGCCGTCCTGGAACCGCACCGTCTTGCCCTCAAAGCCTGCAACATCGCCCTTCGGCGTGATATCGCCGTGACCGATGTGATAGAGCAGCAGCGAGTTCATCACCGGGTGTGCGCCGTCGAGCGGATAGTCCGGGCGCGGCAGGCCGTAGTCGGCGCCGTCATAACCGGCCAGCCGGAACACCTCCTCGATATAAGCGAGGGTTTCCTCCTTTGTAGCGAACTTGTTGCCAAGTTCCATCATCCATTGCGGGGTCGGTTTTCCGTCGATGAATTTCGGCTGGTAATAGTAGCCACGCCGGGTGCTGTGCAGGACGGAGGCCGCGGTGCGGATCGCATCGACGGCAATATCGCAGCCGGAGTTGCCGCCACCGACCACCAGCACGCGTTTGCCCTTGAGCTGCTCCGCCGACTTGTAGTCACGAACATGCATGACCTCGCCATCGAACTTCCCCGGATAGGGCGGTTCGGGATAGCGCGGCACCCGCTGCAGGCCGTTGCAGACGATCACCAGCGGATAGACCTCGTTGTCCCCGGCACTGGTTTTCAGCCGCCAGCCGTCGCCTTCCGGTGTCAGCGTCTCGACGCCTGCGTTGAAATGCGCCCGCTCGTAGACCCCGAAGGCCTTCGCGTAGGAGCGGATATAGGCCAGCATCTGACGGTGGTTCGGATAGGCCGGATAGTCCTCCGGCATCGGGAAATCGGGAACCTGGGTGTTGAACTTCGGCGAGATCAGGTGGAGGGATTCGTAGGCCCGCCCGCAAGGCGCATCGCCGTTCCAGACGCCGCCGAAATCGGACTCCGCCTCGTAGAGGTCGACCGTAATGCCGCCTGCGATCAGTTCACGCGCCACGCCGATGCCGGTCGGGCCACCGCCGATAATCGCCACCTTCTGCGGCAAGCTGCTCATGGCTGCGCCTCCTCCCCGATCCGAATGTCCGTGCTTTGCTCCAGTCTCGTCAACCTGACCCCTTCCAGGCGCAGGCACTCCCGGCCGTCGGCACCATAGAGTTCCACCCTGAGGCCTACAGAATCAGACCCGCCATCGATCCTGACAATCACCTTATCCTCGAGCGAGGAAAAGCCGGTCATTCGCTCGATACTCAGCGGGAAGGCGAGCGCATTGCCCGCCCCCGCATCCGCGACCCATCCGCCGACGCGGAACGTCAGCAGCCGCCAGACCGCATCCAGCACGAACGGGTCGAACAGCAGGCCCTGTCGGTCTTCCGCCGATCCGCGCGGCAGGACCAGCCGCGCCAGCAGGGCATCGCCGTCACGGCGGACTTCAGCCACCGTAGCCATTTCGGCCGATGGCGGACCGGAGTGGATCGCACAGCGTTCGGCGAAGTCGCGGAACACCGGGGTGATGTCCACGCCCGGAAGCGAACCGGCTACCTCAAGGGATCTGCATTCGCCGAGGCTGTCGGGCTCTGCTCCGACCGTGCCGAGGTGCCAGGGACGTCCCTCTTCGCCGTCGGCTTCAACTTGGTAAAGCAGGCCTTCGCTGTCGGATAGGCCGATCACCGTAAGGTCGCGCGGCTTGCCGTTGACCGGCACCGGCCTGCCCCACAGAAGATGCTGCAGGCTGCGCACCGGTTTGCCGGACAGCCGCTCCAGTGCGTTGCGCGCGATCTCGGGCAGGTAGAGCCCGGCCATCAGCCGCTCCGTCCCGTTCGTGTGGGTCGTGAGGAATGTCTCGTCCCCATTGATGCGCACCGCGACCTGGCCGATTTCGCCTTCCTGCGGGGGACTGCCTAGAAGAGAGCCAGCGACCGGACGGGTTTCGGCGGTGCCGGACGGCTGCGCGTCTTCGGCCGGTTCCACCCAGTAGCTGGTCCGCTCGAACGGATAGCCGGGCAGATGAAGCCGGGCCGCGGAGCTTGCCGGCCAGTCGACCGCCAGCCCCTTGGCCCAGAGTTCTGCCACCTTGTTGAGGCCGTTTGCCTCTCCCGAGCGAAGCCATTTTCCGATAAGCGCCTTGGCATCGTCGTCCGAGCCGAAAAGAGCGATGGCGTCCACATCCCCTGCTGACAGGTACACGCCTTCGAGCGGCGTGCCGGCAACGACCGACGCCAGCTTGCGCAGAAGGTCGTCGCGGCTTGTAAAGGCAAAGGCCAGACGCTCGCCGAAGTGCGATCGGCCGGTCTGCAGCGTGTACGCCAGCGCATCCAGATCCAAATCCGGCATTGCGGTGATGAACCGTTCCATGTCGCCGGCATAGTCGGTCAGCCGATCCCGGTTGCGGGCCGAAAGGACGAAGATCTTCGGCGTGCCTACGCCTGCGGCGGCCGGTGCCGGAACATATTCCTCCAGCACCACATGGGCATTGGTGCCGCTGAAACCGAAGGCGCTGACGCCGGCGCGGCGCGGGGAACCGGAGGGTCCGTCCCAGTCACGCAGGGACCGGCTGACGGCAAAGGGCGTGCGCTCGAAGGAAATATGGCTGTTCAGGGTTTCCACATTGATCGACGGCGGCACTTGGCGGTGTTCCAGTGCCAGCATGGCCTTCATCACCCCGGCGATGCCGGCGGAGGCCAGCAGGTGGCCGATGTTGCTCTTCACTGAGCCGATGGCGCAGCGGTCGCCGGCCGGCACGCCTTTAAAGGCATCGGTCAACCCCTCGACCTCGATCGGGTCGCCGAGCGGCGTTCCGGTGCCGTGACACTCAATCAGGCCAATGGTCGCCGGATCGATGTCGAAGCGCTGGTAGACGTCTTTCAGAAGGGCGGTCTGGGCCTTCGGGTTCGGCGCGGTGATGCCGTTGGTGCGGCCGTCCTGGTTGACGCCCCAGCCCCGGATCACCGCGTGGATCGGATCCCCGTCCCGCTCCGCATCGGCGAGGCGCTTCAAAAGGACCGCACCGACGCCTTCACCCGGTACGAAACCGTTGGCCCGTTCGTCGAAGGAGAAGCAGCGGCCGTCGGCGGAAAGCATGCTGACCTTGGCGGTGTCGATGAACATGTTCGGTCCCACCAGCACACAGGCCCCGCCGGCGAGCGCCATGTCGCAGGTTCCCGACACAAGGCTTTCGCAGGCCTCGGCCAGGGCGACGAGCGAGCTGGAGCAGGCGGTATCGATGGAAAGACAGGGGCCGCGCAGGTCGAGCAAATAGGAGATCCGCGCCGCCAGGATCGAGCCGGAGCTGCCGAGCAGGCTGTAGGTGTTGCGCTCGCTGATCAGGTCCTCGTAGCCGCTCGGACCGGAGGACACATAGACGCCGCAACGGCTGCCGGAAAGGCTTGCCGGATCGATCGCGGCATCCTCGATGGCATGCCACGCGGTCTCCAGGAACAGGCGCTGCTGCGGATCCATCAGCTCCGCCTCGAGCGGCGTGATGTTGAAGAACCGGGCATCGAATTCCCCGGCGCGATCGAGCGCGCCCATCCACTTGCAATAGCTCTTGCCCGGTGCCTGCGGATCCGGGTCGTAGTACTTGCCGATGTCCCAGCGCGACGGCGGAACCTCGTCGATACAGTCCCGGCCGGAGCGGATGTTCTCCCAGAACTCGCCGAGATCCCGCGCCTTGGGGAATTTTCCAGACGCGCCGATGATGGCGATGGCGTCGGTGGATGGATGGCGGGCTTCCGCCGGTTGAGCCGGAGCGGCAGCCAGAACGACAGACTCGTCCGTCGGACTCTGATGGGCTTCAGTGGAAACCGGTTCGGCCTCAACGGCTGGAGCGCCAGCCGCAGGCACCAGCGCCGCGACATGATCCACCAACCCACCGACGGTCGGATGGGCATAGACGGCGGTCGCGGGCAGATCGATGCCGTAGCGGGTGTTGAGTTTCCGGATCCAGGTCACCGCCAGGATGGAATCGAGACCGAGATCCAGGAAACCGGAGCTGTCGATAATCTCGCTCGTCTCGATCATCAGGTCCTCGGCGAGGGAGGACACGATCTCTTCGCGCAGTTGCTGGCGATGGTTTCCGGTGGCGGTTTCTAACGGCGAGGGCGCAGCTCGAACGGGCTCGGATCGTGTTGCTGCAGGCGCGGCCGTTTCCGTAGCAGGTCGCTCCCCGGCCAGCTCCGCCACATGGGCGATCAGGGCACCGACGGTCGGATGGGCGTAGACGGCGGTCGCCGGCAGGTCAATGCCATAGGTCGCGTTGAGCTTGCGGATCCAGGTTACGGCGAGAATGGAATCCAGGCCGAGGTCGAGGAAGCTGTCGCCGTCACGGATGTCGGCGACATCGATCATCAGGTCTTCGGCGAGCGAGGAGACAACTTTGGTGCGCAGGTCAGCGGCGTCTATTGCGGACGTCTTCGCAAGTCCGGTGGTTTCCGTCATCCGTTCGGCCTCCCCGAATTTCTCCGCGATGCGGGCACGGACGCTGTCGTTTCCGATGAAGGTTGTCTCGTGCATGGCCAGTTCCCGCTGAAGGACGGCATCAAGTTTGGCCCGTAGCGGCGCGGCGAGGTCCGCCTTCATGGCTACAAGTTCGGCACGCGGCTGGCGGGCCAAAGCGTGTGCCGCGGTCAGGGCTGTTCCGAGAACCTCCCGCGCGGGCTTCGCCGTTAGGCGCGCCGAACGTTCGCCAAGTTCCCGGCCCCGGTATTCGCGGGCGGTGAACAGGACCTCCCGGCCGAGATCGTCACCGAGCCGATGGGGGAAGATCAGGGTCGCGCCGGCACCCGGCGTGAATCCGTACCAGAGATAATTGCTGTGATAGATGCCCTCGGCGGCGAAGACCGCCCGGTCGCAATACATGCCGAGCGACCAGCCGGCGCCGATCCCGTGGCCCTGCATGGCGGCAATCACCGGCAGATCGCATTCAAGCGGCAGCGAGTAGATGCGCCGGTCGGTAAACCGGCTGCCGCCCTGCTGCAGGTCGGCCAGACCGTCCGCCGTTCCGCCGCAGGCAAACCAGGTGTCATGGCCGGTCAGGACGACCACCCGAGCCTCCGGCAGCTCCGCGACCTTGGCAAAGGCCTCCACCAGCCCGTCCATGAAGGCAGGCGTGAACATGTTGCGGCCGTCGCGCTCGGTCATCTTCAGAAGCGCGACGCCGTCGTCAAAGAGCTCAAGCTCCATGACACCGGTCTTGAGCGGGACCTTTTTCGATGATCCGGCAAAGCCCGGCCGAAGCTCTTCAGAGAAATCCAGCGGAAGTTCCTGTTCCGGCAGATCGGTGAGCAGCACGGGCAGCTCGCGGCGCATGTGCGCTTTCAGAAGGCCGAGCGCCTCGCGCGGTCCGTTTGTAATTTCCCCGGCGATACGCAGGGCGATCTCGTCTTCCTGTCCGGCCGGGACACGCAGGATGCCGTCCCGGGTTTTGTACAGGCGGCGATCACGGAGACAATCAGCAAGCTCCGATGCCGGCGCGGACACATCTTCTAGGCGAGCCGTCTCGACCATCACCAGAAAATCGGACAACAGCGCCGTTTCTGCCGCCTGCCCCGAAGCATTCGAGCGAACGGAAGCGATCACCGGAATGGTGCAGTTCAGAACCGCTTCCGGGTCGAAGCCGTCGACGGTCCGACCATCCCCCTGCCATGCCGTATCGCCGGTCAAGACGACCGCGCGAACGGTTTCGTCGCGGCTTGCGACTTCCAGTTCTTCGGTGAGCCTGGAGGCTAGCGGCTTGCCCCAGCTACCGGTGAGGTCCAGACGCCGGACACCGTCCGTGGCCGTACCGCGTTTCACGTCGCCGGCGGGCTCCGCCCGTGCTTCGGCTTTTTTGATGGGCGGCAGGGTCACCCTCGGCGACCGCACCACGTCGTCCGAAGTGACGGCAGCGGCCATGGCCGCAGGGGCAGAAAGACGCACACGCGGCGCGGCGCCAACATCCTGCGGTGCAACGTAAGCAGCAGCTTCGGACCGCGGAGCGGGACGCTGATCTGCGACCGGTTTTGTTGCGCCCACCCAATAGCTCTTGCCGGCGAAGGGATAGGTCGGCAGCGGCACCCGGCGGCGGGGTTCGGAGAAAAGATCCCGCGGATCGAGACGACCGCCTGCCAGGAATGTGCGGCCAAATGCGCGCAGCCGGTCCGCTCTTTGTCCTTCGTCGCCGACGGTCACAGGTCCGGAAACACGCGGCCCTGTCGCTTCGCCCGACGGACCGGCCTCACCTGCTTCGACGCCGGAGTCCGCTGCGCCCGAGAGCCAGGCCTTCAGGTCTGACATCAACGCGCTCAGATCCCCGGCTACCAGTACCAGCCGATGGGCGAAGGCGCGACGGCCCGCGATCAGGGTAAAGGCAACATCTTCCGGTAACAGCTCGGGGTGGGCTTCGAGGTGGGAGACGAGATGCTCGGCCTGGGTCTTCAATTGCTCCGGCGTGCGGGCGGAGAGGACGAACAACTGGCTGCGCGCCGGTTCGCGAACGGACGCTCTCTCCGGCGCTTCCTCGATGACGACATGGGCATTGGTGCCGCTGAAGCCGAAGGAGCTGATCGCCGCCCGCCGCCTGGTGTCAGGCCGGGCCGGCCATGAAACCGGGGCGTCATTGACCCGGAACGGGCCCTTGGTGAAGTCGATGGCCGGATTGCCGCCGGCAAAATGCAGCGTCGGCGGGATGGTTTCATGGTTCAGGCTCGAAAGCATCTTGGCAAGACCAGCGATGCCCGCCGCCGTGGTGGCATGGCCGATGTTCGACTTCACCGAGCCGAGGAAAATCTCATGTCCGTTCAGATCCGCGTCCGCAAAGGCGCGGACAAGCGCGGCATGTTCGATCGGATCGCCGAGCACCGTGCCGGTGCCATGGGCCTCGACATAATCGATGCTTGCCGGGTCGATGCCGAAGTCGTCATAAACCTGCCGGATCAGACGTTCCTGCGAGGCCGCGCTCGGCGCGGTGATGCCGTTGGTGGTGCCGTCCTGATTGGTGCCGGAGGCGGCAATCACCCCGAGCAGGGTGTCGCCGTCGGCAAGCGCATCGGACAAGGGCCTGAGCAATACGGCACCCACCGCCTCGCCGGGCACGATGCCGTCGGCACCGGAGCCGAAGGCGGCGCAACGGCCGGAGGGCGACAGCATCTGCGCCGCATTGGCATAGCGGAAGAACCGGGGGGAGCACTGCACGAAGACGCCGCCGGCGAGCGCCATCTCGCACTCGCCGTTACGGATCGCCTGGCAGGCCAGGTGCAGGGCGACGAGGGAACTGGAGCAGGCCGTATCGACCGCGACCGCCGGCCCCTTCAGGTCGAGCCAGTAGGAGATCCGGGCGGGAATCAGCGATGTGGTGTTGCCCCAGAAGGCCTGGCCCGGCGGCTGTTCGGTGAAGAGCTCCTGATAATCGCCATGGGCACAGCCGACGAAGACGCCGCAGCGGCGGCCGATCATGTCGTCTCCCGCATGGCCGGCATTTTCCAGCGTCTTCCAGGCCTCCTCCAGGAACAGCCGCTGCTGCGGGTCCATGTAGGTGGCCTCGAGGCCGGAGATGCCGAAGAAGACCGGATCGAACCGGTCGATGGCATCGAGGAAACTGCCGTTGCGGCCATAGCTGCCCGGTTCGACACCTTCATAGAAGGGCGTCAGATCGAACCGGCTGACCGGCTCCACCAGATCGTCGCCAGCCGCCAGATGAGCCCAGAGTTCATCGATGGTTTCCGATTTGGCAAAGCGGCCGCTGGCGCCGACGATGGCAATCGGTTCAGGACCGTTGCCATGCCGGGAAGGGGTTGGCTGCAAAGCCGGTTCGGGCGCTGTCTTTGCCGGTGTGGCCGGAGGTTCGTCCGGCATGACATGCACATCCACGACCGCCTGCGGGAATTCCGCCGACAGGTAACCTTCCAGCCGGACGACATTGGTGAAATCGAACAGAGCGGTCTGATCGAGATCGATATGGAGCGCCTTGCGCAGGCGATGGACGAGTTCGGCGCCGAGGATCGAATCCAGCCCGTAGTCGGCAAAGCTGCGCTCCACGTCGATGGCCGCGGGAGCCACATTGAGCGTTTCGGCAACGGCTGTCAGCAGGATCGCGCGCAGCGGCGTTTCGGAGGACGAACGGGCAAGCGCTTCGGTGACGACCGGTCCGGGATCATTCGCGGCAGCCTTGACCGCCGCCACCACAGGTGCAGCCGCTGCCGTTGCCGCAGGGCCTTCGGCACGCGCGGCGATGATCTGCTGGCCGAGGTCCAGTTCCGGGCCGGACGAGCCGGCGATCCAGGTGAAGCCGGTCTGCTCAAGCACGCTGCGCCAGCTTGCCGGTGTCAGCGACGGTGTTCCCGGGATGCGGCGGTCCGGATCGGTGAAGCGCCACCAGCCTTCCAGCAGGCCGAAGGTGACATGGGTGAAGAAGGTCGGCTTGCTGGTCTCGTTCATCAGCAAGATGCCGCCCGGCGCCACGGTTTCGCGCACCCGCGTCAGCGTCCGCGTTATGTCCGCGGTTGCATGCAGGACGTTGGCGGCGATGACCAGATCATAGCGGTCCGGCTCGATCTTCTGATCCGCGAGCGGCTTTTCGACATCGAACAGCGCGGTGGTCAGACCGGGTATTTTGTCCGCGTAAGTGCGTTGCGCATGGATCAGGAAGGCCCGCGACACATCGGTATAAAGATATTCGCCGATCCGGTCGGCGTGTGCCCGCAGAGCTTCGAAGACCGGTTCGCTGGTGCCGCCGGTTCCGGCGCCGATTTCCAGAATGCGCAGCTTGCCGTGAGCGGGCTTCCAGTCGGCGACGATCTGCGCAGCCGCTGCCGCCACCGTCCTGCTGAAGCGGGCGGCAACGGCGTTTTCCTTGTAGACCGCCTCGACCAGCGTCTGGCGGCCGTCGGGGAAGAGCACGTCCGTGGCGCGGCCACGGCCGGTCAGGATCTCCGGCAGGGCCTTGAGCGCTGTTTCCGCAAGCTGCATCTGCGCCAGCGAATGGCCGTCCTGTTTCTGCGCCTGCCATGCCGCCCAGGCGTCTTCGCTCGTCTCAACACCATCGCGGAATTGCGCATCAAGCAAGGCCTTCGCCGCGTCCAGCCACGGCCAGAAGGTCGAGATGACCTCGGTCTCAGGGATCTCGCTCAAAACCGCCCGGAGGACACGGGCGACCGCCGCTTCCAGCGTGTCCTGTTCCGCCAGCAGTTCGGCATCGCCGGCAGGGACTTCGACGACTTGCCGAAGCCCTGTGCTTTCTGCATTGGTCCGCAGCCCTTCGCGCAGCTCGGCCGGGATCCAGTACCGGATCCGCTCGAACGGATAGGTGGGCAGGGAAACGATCTGCGCAGATTGCTTACGAGGCAGCGCGTGCCAGGCAATGTCGACGCCCTCGACCCAGAGCCGAAGCACGGTTTCGAGACGGTTTGTCTCCCACGCCCTTGCGACCACTTCCGCGATGACTTCGTCATCGCTCAGGGAAGAAAGAACGCCGCGTTTGCCATGGGGCTGGCTGACGAAGACCGGCAGGTCCCGGTCCTCCCCCGCAATCCAGGCTTCGAGAATAGTCGCCAGCTCGCCGTTATCGCGTGCGAGAATGCCGAGCCGGCAGTCCATCGCCTCGCGGCCGACCTGAAGCGTGTAGGCGATGTCGGCGAGATCAAGCGCACCAGTCGGCAGTGCGCCCTGTCCGCCGCGCGAACAGAGAAGCGACGCCAGTCCCTTGACCGAACCGGCCAGCTCGATATCGGAAAGGCTCAGCGAAGACCCGAACGAACTGTCGATCCATTTCGTCATGGCAGAGGCATGAGACGCATCGACCCCGAGCGCGTCGAAACTTTCTTCCGGATCGATGTCCCTGGGATCGACATCCAATAGGCTGCCGAGCTTCGTGCAGAGGTCCGCCGAGACTGCGGCGAGATCCAACGCGCTGTCCGTCTGCTCCGCCGTGCCGGCCTTGCGCAGATAGGCCAGCAGCCGTTCGGCAGCCTCCTTGAGACGGGTCCCGTCCCTTGCCGACAGGATAATGGCTTCCGGTCCGGTTTCGACCGTGCCGGATTTGCCACCGGACTGGGGTTCTTGCCATTCCTCCAAGATCACATGCGCATTGGCGCCGCCGGCGCCGAAGGACGATATGCCCGCCCGGCGCGGTCCGGCAGAGACCCACGGGGCCGCGTCGCGTTGCAGGGTGAACGGGGATTTCGACAGATCGATGTTCGGATTTGTTCGCTCCGCATGCAGGCTTGGCACCAGCGTGCGGTGCTGCATCTGCAGGACGGCCTTGGTCAGTCCGGCGATGCCGGCGGCGGCCTCCAGATGGCCGATCCCGGATTTCACCGAGCCGAGGGCGCAGAAGCCGGCGTCGGTCGTGTCCAAGGCAAACGCCTGGGTCAGGCCGTCGACCTCGATCGGATCGCCGAGATCGGTGCCGGTGCCATGGGCCTCGATGCAGCCGAGGTCGCGGGCGCTCAGACCGGCACGGTCGAGGGCCGCGCGCACCACGTCCCGCTGGGCCGCCGGACTGGGAACCGTATAGCCGTTGGTGCGGCCGCCGTGATTGACCGCGCTGGCTTTAATCAGCGCGTGGATCCGGTCGCCGTCGGCAAGCGCGCGCGATAGGGGCTTGAGCAGGACGCAGCCGACGCCTTCGCCGGGCACGAAACCGTCCGCGCCCTCGCCGAAGCTGCGGCACCGGCCGGAGGGGCTCAGCATATGCGCCGCGCTTAGCTCCGCATAATTCGTCGGGTGCAGATAGAGATTGACGCCGCCGGCAATCGCCATGGCACAGCTTCCGGCGCGGAGATGTTCGCAGGCCTCGTGGATCGCCGTCAGCGACGAGGAGCACATGGTGTCGACCGGCAGGCTCGGCCCGGAAAGATCGAGGATATGCGACACCCGGTTGGCCATGCCGGCAAAGGAGGTCGACGGCCGCACCCGCGCACCGCCCTCGGTCCGGAATGGACCATAGAGCGCGTAGCCCGTCTTGGTGACCCCGGCAAAGACGCCGACCCGCGCACCGCCGTGCTCGGTTCCCGCGGCTGCCTTGAGGCGGTCGCGGGTATAGCCGGCATCCTCCAGCGCCTGCCAGGCGCTCGTCAGGAACAGCCGCTCCTGCGGGTCCATGGCCGCCGCGTCACGGGGCGACAGCTTGAAGAACAGGGGATCGAAATCGGCAAAGCCGTCCAGAAACGCACCCCATTTGGAGTAGCTCTTGCCCTGCGCCACCGCCTCGTCCAGGTCCGGTTCAAAGAAGCCGTCGAGGGACCAGCGGTCTTCCGGGATCTCGCGGACCGCATCATGACCGGCAAGCAGGTTCTTCCAGAAGGCATCGAGATCCGGCGCATCCGGGTAGGTGCCGCTCATGCCGATGATGGCAATCGGCTCGTCCTCTGCCGGATGCCGGGATCTTTGTACCGTTGTATTGGCGGAGGCTTGAGCTGGTTTTTGCTCGACCGGCGCGGCTGCGGCTTCCGAAACCCCGGTCCACTCCGCGCAAGCCGACGGCTGGGTCTCGACCAGATAGTCGCTCACGGCCGCAAGGGTGCGGTGGCGGAAGAACAGGGTCTTCGGCAGATCCTGGAAAATGTCTCCCAGCTCGTTGTTGAGCCGGGTGATCATCAGGGAATCGATGCCGTAGTCTTCCAGCGGCGCCTGCGGATCGATAACCTCTGCGGCCAAGCCGCTGATGCGGGCGAACAACCCGCTCAGCTTCGACCGGGTCCGGGCTGTGAGTGCTGCGGAAGGAGCGGCGGTGCTTGTTGTTTCAACCGCCGGCGGCTGGACCTGCAGTTTCGCGGCGGTCTCCACCTGGCTTGTTTCGAAGAACTTCCTGATTCGGGTTTCCTCGCCCGCGACCACGGCAATCTGCGAGGCGCGAGCACCAAGGCACAGGTGCAGGGCCTCAAGGCCGGCAGCAGTTGTCAGAGGCCGCTGGCCCATCCTGCGGAACAGCGCCTCTTCGGTCGCCGCGTCGACACGCATGCCACCGTCTTGCCAAAGCGGCCAGTTGACGGCTTTGATGGTGCCGCCGGAGGTTCGGGCCAGGGCGTCGAGAAAGCCGTTGGCCGCCGCATAGTCCGCCTGCCCCGGATTGCCGAACGGTCCTGCCAAGGAGGAGAACAGGACGAAATCATCGAGGTCGAGCCCGGCGCAGGCGTCAGGCAGGGCGAGCGCGCCGGCAACCTTCGGTGCGAGCACCGCCTGCAGATCCTCAATCGATTTGCCGGCTAGAAAACCGTCGCGCAGGGTGCCGGCGCAGTGGATGACGCCATTGAGACCGCCATGGACTTCAACGATATGCCCGACCAGCGCCTTGACCGCTGCTGCATCACCCATATCGACCTGACGATAGGCCGTCACCGCCCCAAGTTCGCGCAGGCTCTTTAGAAAGTCTTGCCGGCCATCATCCATCGGCTTCAACCCGGTCAGCACAAGAACGGCGCCCATTGCGGTCCGGGCGATGTCCTCGGCAACGAGACGGCCAAGGCCGCCCATGCCGCCGGCGATCAGATAGACACCGCCGTCGCGCCAGCGGTGTTGTGGCGCGCTGTCAGGCAGTTCCCGCCAGGTGCGGATAAAACGTTGTCCGTTCTCATAGCGCCTGTGGGTTCCGCCTGGCGCTCCGGCTTCGGCCAGCAGCCACTCGGCCACCGTTTCAGGGGCGGAGGTTGAAGGAACCTCGAGCACCTGGATATTGATGCGCGGCTCTTCCTGGGAGGCAGTCATCAGCATGCCGAACAGGCCGGCATAAAGCGCGCCGTCGCCGTCTGCGGGAACGGCAAGCTGGAACAGGAGGTCCTCGCGGCTCGCAGACGCCATCTCCTTTTGCAGGAGTTGAAGCAGCTGGCGGGCCGTATCCGAATAGCGCTCGCCGATCCCCTGCCCGGTCGGAGTAAGGTGGACGATTTCCGCGCTAAGACCATCACCAATGCGCACGCCGCAACCGACGGCGAGCCGGCGGCCGGCAAAGGGCTGACCGCCTGCTTCGGCCGGAACCCAGTCCGCAGCGAAGAGCATCCTGTCCCGTTCGATCTGCACAGGTTTGACGGTCGGCAGCCAGAAGCGGGTCGGGGCGAAGCTGTAAGGCGCAAGCGGGCGGCGCGACCGGCCGCTGGGCGCATCGTAGCTTTCCAGAACCACATGCGCGTTGGTCCCGCCGAAGCCGAAGCTGCTGACGCCCGCGCGGCGCGGGGCCGCCGCATCGCCGGCCGGCCAGGGTTCGCGTGCGGTCACGATCCGGAACGGACTGCCGTCCAGATCGATATGCGGATTGAGCGGTATGCTGTTCAGGGTCGGCGGCAGTTCATTCCGGCGCATGGCCATCAGGATCTTGATGATACCGGCCAGCCCGGCCGCCGCCTCCAGATGACCGATGCTCGACTTGACCGTGCCGAGACCGATCGTCGGCGCGGATGCCCGCTCCGTTCCGGTCAGTTCCGCATAGGCCCGGCGCAGGCCGTTGATTTCGACCGGATCGCCCAGTTCGGTGCCCGTACCATGGGCCTCGATATAGCTGACCGTGCTTGGGTCGATGCCGCTCATGGCGTCGACGATCAGTTGCGCCTGGGCCTTGGCATTGGGCGCGGTCAGCGCACCGGAACGGCCGCCGTGGTTTTCCGCTCCGCCTGCGATCACGCCCAGGATCCGGTCGCCGTCGCGTTCCGCGTCCGCCAGGCGCTTCAAGAGCAGAGCCGCCACGCCTTCGCCGCGGGCATAGCCGTCGGCCGCATCGCCGAAGGTGTGACAATGGCCGGTCGGCGACAGCATGCCTGCCTGATGAGGCCCCTCGAAACCATCCAGCGACAGGCAAAGGTTGACGCCGCCGACCAGGGCCGCCGAACACTGGCCGGCGCGCAGCGCATCGCGGGCGCGCAAGAGGGCGACCAGAGAGCTGGAACAGGCGGTGTCTACCGCCTGGCTCGGGCCACTCAGATTGAACTGGTGCGACAGGCGGTTCGCCGCCATGGCGAGCGAATTGCCGGTGGCGACATAACCGTCTGAAGAAAGACCTTCGGCACGCCAGAGTTCGGCGTAGTCGAGCGAGGTGATGCCGACGAAGACGCCGGTCCTGCGCGGCAGGTCCTCCGGCGTGTAGCCGGCATCCTCCAGCGCGCGCCAGGCGGTTTCCAGCAGCAGGCGCTGCTGCGGGTCCATCCGCTCCGCCTCGACCGGGGAGACCTTGAAGAAGGCGGCATCGAACCGGTCGATATTGTCCAGGAACCCGCCGTGGCCAGTGAACCCGGCCTTGCGGATGCGCCCGGCATAGGCCGGCGAGTAGCGCTCCAGCAGCAGGTCGGAGGTCAGGTCCCGTCCGGCGAGCAGATTGTCGAAGAATGTCTCCACGTCGGGGCTTTGCGGGAACCGCCCGGCCATGCCGATGATGGCGATCCGGTCGTCGGCGGGACCACCGCTTCGCTTCGGCGCCGGCGCATTCGCAGGATCAGGCAGGCGCGCAGAAGACACCACGTCCGTGGCCGCTTGCGCCGCTATTGCAGGGACCGGAACAGCGTCTGTCTTTGCCGTCTGCAGCGCGACGCCGTGGCGTTTCACCAGATGCTCGGCCAGGGCTTCGATATGCTCGCATTCGAAAAAGATCGCCGGCGACAGGTCGATGCCGAAGGCTGCGCCGATGTCGTTGGCGTAGCGGGTCAGCGAAATGGAATCGAAACCGAGATCATGGAACGCCTCGCGCGCACCCAGATCGGACGGGGAGAATTTCAGGATCGTCGCCGCCATTTCGCGGAGGTCCTGCTGGAGCTGCGCGGACAGGTCATGAGAGGCCGACGTGTCGTCGGCACGAGATTCGGCGGGTCGCGCAATAGCCTGCCCGCCAAACGCAACACCAGACATGTCCGCCACGATCCGGCCGGCGCTGTCGAGGAACTGCAGGCTGAACCGGCCGTCTGCCTCAGGCCGGCAAAGGACGTCTGATATGTCGCCATTCGCAAGCTCCGCGCTTTGGATGGCGTGGATCGTGTGGTCGGCCAGATCGGGAGCGGCGAGCAGCAGAGCCTCGTAGGCCGCGCCCAGCGCCGGGGCTGAACAGAAGGTATTCTTCTTGAAGAAATCCTGCTGCGGCGGATCGGAACGCAGGCTGCACAGCACCCCGCCATCGGTCAGGCGCCAGGCCTGATCGATGCTTTCCAGATAGGGACCGAAGGCGAGCCGCCGGGCTTTCAAAGTTTCGTACACGGCCTTGCTGTCGAGAACCTCCGTGGCCTCGCGGCGCAAGGTGGCAAGATCGATGGTCTGCTCCGCCCGTCCGGCCGCTTCGGCCACATTTGCCCGGAACCACGGCAGCCGTTCATCTGTCTTCGAAACGGTCTCAACGCGAACGGCGCTGCCTGACGCTCCCGGCTCCACCGCGATTTCGAGTTCCCGGACCTCCGGCCAGTCGGGGCTTGCGGCAATCTGCAAATCTCTGACGACGGGATGCACCGCCACGCCTGCAACACGCGCGGCGGCGGCGACGATTTCGGCGGCCACGGTCGGCAGAACGGTTTCCCGTCCGCCAGTGGTGTAGACGTAGTCGCGCAGTTCCGTCAGGTGGATCGCCGTGGTGTAGCGCAGGCCGGTCACATCGGAGCGGTTGAGGCCGATGAAGGGATGGAGTTTCGAGCGGGCGCCGATCGGATTGACCACCGATGGTGCGTCCGGTTCCTCCTGGTACCAGCAGCGGATCTTCTCGAACGGATAGGCGGGCAGCGACACCCGGCGCAGGTCGCGGCCCTTGTTGACCACATCCCAGTCGACCGATGCACCGGCGCACCAGGCGGAGGCGACCGGCTCCAGGCGACGGGCTTCGCAATCGGCAAGCAGCGCATCGCGATCCTCCGGCGGATCGCAGTCCAGGATCGAAGGCACGTAGACCATGCCCGGCGCGCATTCGCCGCTCGTCAGGAAAGCGTCGATGGCGGCAAGCGCCGCCTGCCTGTCCCCAGCGACCAGCGCCAGTCGGCAGGTGAGTTCGTTCCGGCCGGTCTGGAGCGTGTAAGCGATGTCGGCAAGCCGGTCGTCCGGATGTCCTTGCAGATGCGCACTGAACCTTTGCAGAACCGCGCGCAGACGGTCGGGGGTGAGTGCGGAGAACACCAGCAGTTCTGGTTCCTTCCGCTCGGCAGGACGGGCGAGCGCCCGGTATTCCTCTATGATGATATGGGAGTTCATGCCCCCGGCGCCGATGGAGGTCACGCCGGCGCGCCGCGGCAACTCCCGACCGGCCTCGTCCTTCAGCCGTGTCCAGGGGGACAGCTCGCGCTGGACATAGAAGGGCGAGGTCGCGAACGGGATATCCGGATTGAGCGTTTCGGCATGGAGCGACGGGGCAAGCTGGCCGTGCTTCAACTGGGCGAGCACCTTGACGATGCCGGCCAGACCCGAAGCGCCAAGCAGATGGGCCACATTGCTCTTGACCGTTCCGATCGGGCAGGTCTGCACAGCGTCGGTGTGCTTGCGGAACACCTGGGTCAGAGCCTTGACCTCGATCGGGTCGCCCAGCGCGGTGCCGGAGCCGTGGCCCTCGATATAGCCGATGGTCTTCGGGCTGATGCCCGCATCGTCCAGCGCCCGCTCGATGGCGACCGCCTGCTGGTTCGGATTGGGCACGGTGAAGCCGTTGCGTACGCCCGCGTTGCTGATGCCCGATCCGGTGATCACGCCGTAGATGTGGTCGCCATCGCGCTCCGCATCGACGAGCGGCTTCAGCACCAGGGCGCCAACGCCCTCACCCAGGATCGTGCCTTCCGCACCGAGACCGTAGCCGCGGATGACATCGGCGGACTTGGTGGTGAAATGCTCCTGGGAGGTGGCGATCAGTTTCTGCGGATGAAGAAGCAGGCTGACCCCGCCGGCAAGGGCCATTTTGCAGCGGCCCGCGCGCAGCATGTGCACCGCTTCATGCACACAGGTGGAAGCGGCGGAGCACATGGTGTCGAGGAAATAGGACGGGCCGGTGAAGCCGTAATAATAGGAGACCATGTTCGGCACGGTGCCGGTGTAGCTGCCGCTTGCCAGCGAGCCGCGCATCAACATGTTCTGGAAGCCGTAGAGGTCGTACTCGTTGGTCATCGAGCCGACGATCACCGCCACGTCGCCGCCATAGCGCCGGGCCATGGTCTCGCGGGAATAGCCGGCGTCCTCGAAGGCCTCGACGCTTGCCTGCAGGAACAGCCGCACCTCCGGCGACATCAGTTCGGCTTCGGCCTGGGAGATGCGGAAATAGCGTGGGTCGAACTTGTCGATATCGTTCAGGAAGGCGCCGGTCTTGACCACGGTCTTGCCGAGCACATCGCGTTCGCCGTGATGCAGCGCGCTATTGTCCCAGCGCTCGGCCGGGACCGGTTCGAAGCCGTCGATCCCCTCCGACAGCATTTTCCAGAAGGCGTCCTGATCGTCGGCCTTCGAGACATGAAGCGACAGGCCGACGATGGCAATGTCGTGCCGGTCGTCCCGTGCCGGTTCGGCAGGCCGTTGGCTGCTTTCTTCCCGCACCGGCGCGGACACCACCACGTCCGCCGGGCGGGCTTCCATGGCAGCGGCCTTTTGGACCGGGGGCGGAGATGTTTCCTCTGCAACAGCGGCAGGCTCGTCCTCGGCAAAGAGGCTCAGAAGCGCCGGCCTGTGTTCGGCGACCAGATGTTCCGCCACGCCTTCGAGATCGACATATTCGAAGAACAGGGTCTTCGATAGCGGCCCGAGCGCCTCCTCCAGCCGGTTGGTGCTCTCGACGATGGCGATGGAGTCGAGTCCGTATTCCTCCAGCTTGCGGTTGGCGCGGATGCGGGCGGCATCCATCTCCAGAACATCGGCCAGGATATCGCGGACGTAGCCGACGGTCTTTCGCCTCAGCGCGGCATCGTCGATCGCGGCAGCTTTGGCCGGTTCGGCGACCCGATCCTGTGGAGCGTCCGCCTCTTCAACGTCTGGGCTTTGCCCAAATCCGGCGAGCACCTCGTCGATCCGGTCCAGATCGCCGTGCAGCACGGTGCTGCGCGGCGAGCCGTTGCCGGTGAGAACGGTCTCCAGTGCTGCGAGCCCCGCCTCGGTCGGCAGCGGCGTCAGGCCGAGGCGGCGTTTCATGGCCTCGAGCGTCGCCATGTCGACCGACATGCCGCCTTCGCTCCACAGCGGCCAGGCGACGGCGATCGTCCTGCCCTTGCGCTTGCCCGCGGCGACCTCCGCGCTGCGGATTTCGGCAAAGGCATCCATGAAGGCATTGGCGGCGGCATAGGCGCCCTGCCCGGCGTTGCCGAAGACAGAGGCGATCGACGAGCACAGCACGAAGAAGTCGAGCGGCAGGTCCTGCGTCGCCCGGTCCAGATTGACCGTACCGGCGACCTTCGGCGCGAACACGCCGGCCGCCTTTACCGCCTCCTGGGTCAGGATATAGCCGTCGTCCAGAACGCCCGCCGTATGGATGATGCCCATCAGCGGCCCCTGGTCCCGTGTGATCCGGGCGGCGTCTTCCACCTCTTCCGGCTTTGCGATGTCGCAGGCGAGGTAGGCGACATCCGCGCCTTTTCCGCGCAAGGCTTCCAGCCGGATCTGCCCGTCACGGTCCGGGGTCTCCCGCCGCCCGGTCAGCACCAGTTTGCGCGCTCCTTTGGCGACCAGCCAGTCGGCGAAGATCAGGCCGAGGCCGCCCAGACCGCCGGTTATCCAGTAGACGCCGTCCGGATCGATGGCGAAGGGTTCCGGTTCGGCCAAGGACGTTTGCGAAACGGGCATCCAGGCCTGACGCATGCCGGCCGTGCTGTAGCGCAGTTCGGTCAGCGTGTCGCTTGCGCGGGCTTCGGCCAGGGCGATGGAGCTCAGCCGGTCCGCTGAGCCGTCGCCGGCCAGCGTGATGACCCGGCCGCTGATTTTCGGATTCTCGATTGCCGCTGTTTTTAAAAGCCCGGCAAGAGGCGCAATGGCGGGAACCGGAACCATGTCCGTTGCCATAACGAGAATACGCACGGGTTCTGCAGGGCGCGAGCGCAGGATATCGGCGACGATTCCGTGGACAGCGATGAACAGGGTTTCCGCAGCCTCGGCGATCCCGCTTTCCGAAACATCCGGGAGAAGGTCGACACTCCAGCCGGTGCGCTCGCCGAGGATCGCCGCGGTTTCGGCAGACGCACCTGCGAGCAGGATGCGGATCTGCCCGGTTGCGTCGCCGGCCTGGAGTTGAAGCGGTGCGTCCTGCCAGTCTCCGTCGGTGACGACCATAGACATGGACGGCTCTGCAGCGTCCTCTGCCGGTTCGACCGCGACCTCTTTCTCAACCTTCAAAACCCGCAGGGCAAGGTCGTGAAAGGCGGCCTTTTTGATACCGTTCCTGTCGTAGAGGTCGATATCCAGATGGCGCATCGGCGCATCCGGGGCTGCACCCGAGGTCAGGCGCACATGCGCCCACATGACTGGCTCGCAGGCGCCAAGGACTTCGATGTGCCGGCAGGAGAAGGGCACGGCCGCGCCGGACGGCGTGTCGTCGCCGACCGCGACCCAGGCCTGAATGGCCGCGTCGAGCAGCACCGGATGCAGCGGCATGGCGTCCAGCGAGGCAAGCAGGCGGCGCGGCAATTTCAACTTGGCCAAGGCCTCGCCTTCACCGCGATGGACCTGCGCCAACGCGCGGAAGGAAGGCCCGTGATCGACACCGCTGGTCCGAAGCCGGTCGTAACAGGTCTGCGGCTCCACCCGTCCGGACATGCGGGCTTTCAGCTCGTCCAGGTTCACAGACGTTGCCGGAGCTTCCGGCAAGGCGAAGAGTGTCCCTTGTGCGTTCGGCACATTGGATGCCCGGTCGCCAGGTTCGTCAGCCGTCCGGATCGAGAATCCGACCCGGTCAGGCTCGCGGCGCTGCAACCTGGTTTCAACGTTGACCGCGCGCCGGTCTATTATCCGGATCGGCTTGCTCCAGACCACATCGTCGATCGCAAAGGCGGGCGATTGCAGGCCGCCGGTGACATCGGCCGCCGCGCGCGCCATTTCCAGGCAAGCCACGCCGGGCAGCACCTGGTTGTCGCCGACATGGTGATCGTAGAGAACGAATTCGTCGCCGGTCAGGCGGGTCTTGAAGCTGCAGCCGTCAAACCGGGATGTGTTCCGGTGCAGGAGCGGATGGGGAACCGGCTCCTGGTCCTTGGCCCCGAGCGACAGATCCATCCAGTGACGTTCCCGCTCGAAAGGATAAACCGGAGCATGGATCCGGCTTCCTTCGGCCTTGCCGCCGGTCGGCCAGTCGACGTCTTCGCCGGTGATCCAGCGGCGGGCGAGATTCGCTTCCTTAGCCGGCTTATGACTATCGGTATCGTCAATGCCTATCGGGAAAAGACAACCGGTAAGGCTGTCGCCGATCAGACAGGCGCGTAGTGCGTCGGCGAGGCCTTCGAGGGTCTGGACCACGAAGGCACAGCGGGCCTCGAGCGGTTCGCGCGCGGCCTGACAGGTGCGGGCGAGATCGGCCAGAGAGATGTTGTCCCCATCGGCCTGTTCGACGAAACGCAGGAGCGTGGCTGCATATTCGGACAGACGCGCCTCGTTCGCCGCAGACAGGGGAACCACCTGGAGGGACTTTTCCCCGTCGGCCGCGACGGGCTTCCGGATCGGCGGCTCCTCCAGTACGACGTGGCCGTTGCTGCCGCCGAAACCGAAGGAACTGACGCAGGCCCGCCTCGGATGACCGTCCCGGTGCCGCCACTCGGTCGTTTCCGACTGGATGCGGAACGGCGTCCCGGACAGGTCGATCAGCCGGTTCAGCTCTCCGAAGCCCACATTGGCAGGCAAGCGATTGTGTTTCAGGGCCGCCAGAACCTTGACGATGCCGGCCACACCGGCCGCGCCTTCCAGATGGCCGATGTTGGTCTTGACCGAGCCGATGCCACAGCTCTCGCCCTTGTAGGCGACGCCGTTTTCCTCAGCCAAGGTAGCGAAAGCCTGCTTCAGGCCGGAAATCTCGATCGGGTCGCCGAGCGGGGTTCCCGGGCCATGGGCCTCGACGTAATCGATGCTATCCGGGCTCACGCCCGCTTCCCGGTGCACTTCGGTAATCAGCTTCGCCTGGGCGACCGGATTGGTCACCGTCAGCGAGTTGGTGCGGCCGCCGTGATTGATGCCGATACCGCGAATGATGGCATGGATCGGGTCGCCGTCCGCCTGCGCGCGCGACAGGGGTTTCAGCAGCAGGACGGCGCCGCCTTCGCCGCGGACGTAGCCGTCGGCGGCGTCATCGAACGCCTTGCCCTTGCCGTCCTTGGACAGCATGCCCGCCTTGGAGAAAGCGACGAAATGGTTGGGCGACCAGATCAGATTGACCCCGCCGGCCAGCGCCAGGTCGCAGGTCCCGTCCTGCAGCGCCCTCACCGCCTCGTAGAGCGAGGTCATCGACGCGGCGCAGGCCGTGTCATTGGTGATGCTCGGGCCCTGAAAATCGAAGAAATGGGACACCCGGTTGGCGATGATCGAAAAGGCGATGCCCGTCGGCGTATAAGCGTCGACCTGTGCCAGATGCTTTTCCAGAAGCTCGGCGTAGTCCCAATGGCACACGCCCATGTAGACGCCGGTCCGGCTGCCGGCGAGATCGGAGGTCCGGTATCCGGCATCCTCTATGGCATGCCAGGCCATTTCCAGCGCGAACCGCTGCTGGGGATCCATCCAGGCCGCCTCGCGCGGGGAAATGCCGAAGAAGCCCGCGTCGAAGCAGTCGGCATCGTCGACGAAGCCGCCCCAGATGCTGTTGGTCCTGTTGCCCCTGGCCGGGTCGCCCATCAGGGCTTCGGCATCCCAGCGCTCGGCCGGCACTTCGGAAATCAGGGAGCGTTCGGCGGCCAGATGGCCCCAGAATGCGTCGAGACCGTCGGCGCCGGGCAGACGCATACCGACGCCGATGATGGCAACAGGTTCCCGCGTTCCTCCCTTGGTCATGACCGGTCCCCCTATCCGACCATGACCGACAGGCGGCGGTTCAACATCTCCGCCGTCTGTTCGAGCAGATTAAGTCCGATGTCATCCACATGACGTGCCCGCCACGGTTCAAGCCCGGTCCCGGCAACCCACTGGTTGAAGGCGCCAAGGGCTGGGCCGCAATGAACCTGGAAATCCACCTTGTGTTCGATATTTCCGTTGAGCGCCCAGTCGGAGGTATCCCGGAAATAGCGCCGGAAGACCAGCGCCATGCGGTGCTTGGGCATTTTCTCCGCGCGCTCGATTTCGGACGCCGGATAGGTGCGGGCCACATCGGCGAAGACCTCGTCGAAACTGCGCCCGAAATAGCGTTCCTCGATCTGCTTGCGCAGCTTCGGGTCGATCGCCTCCAGTCTCTCGTGCTGGCGGTAAAGCGCCACCAGCCGTTCGGCGCGGGAGGGGAAGAACACGCCCTTCTTCAGGACCTGCACCTTCGAGCCCAGTTCGAACATCTCACCCGAAGGGGCGTAGGCCGTGTCATAGACATTGATGCCTTCCAGCATGTCCTTGACCGCGTCGCTGGTTCCGGCTTCCACCGTGCACTGGTTGATCGACCCGGTGACGATGAAGTCGGCCCCGAGCACCAGAACGGCGGCGACGGCTTCCGGCGTGCCGATGCCGCCGGCAGCACCGACGAACAGCTTGCCGAATTCCGGGAAACGCCGTTCAGCTTCGTCCCGCAGCTTCAGGATCGGCGGGATCAGGGCGAAGGGCATGCCCTGGTCGGTGTGGCCGCCGGAATCGGATTCCACGCAGATCGCATCGGCCATCGGAACGTTGCGCAGCAACTCCGCCTCGTCTTCGGTGATCGCACGGGCCTGCAGCAGCTTGGCGATGACCGGCTCGGGCGCGGCACTCAGAAACTGGGCAGCCACATCGGGCCGGGAGACCTTGGCGATGACCTTGTTGGCCGCCCGAACCTTGCCTCCTTCCCGCGTCAATCCTTTCGCCCGGTAGCGCACCAGAGCCTGCGTGACCTCCATGAAGGCGGAGGACTCGACGGCGGTCACGCCTTCCTCCAGCAGCACGTCGGTCAGGTCGTCTTCGAGCTGGGGACGGTTGAGATGGGCGATGAAGTTGACGCCGAAGGCAGCACCATCCGGGATTTGCGAGCGGATCTCGCGGATCGCCACCCGCGTCTCGGAAACCGGCAGGCCGGCGGCGCCGAAAAAGCCGAGCAATCCGGCGCGTGCCATGCGGATGACGATGTCGGTGGAGGCAATGCCCCGGTACATGGCGCCGCTGACATAGGGGTAGCGCAGGCCGAGCAGGTCGCAGAAGGCGCGGGATCCGAGGTTTTCCATGGAAAACCGTCCGAAGCTGGAGGTAGCGCCATTGGCCCTGGCGACCGGCCTCTCTTCGGCGGGGCCTTTCGTTGGCTCCGGCACCTGATCCTGCAGGACTTCTTTCTGCAAGGCTTCGCGACGGGCGGTCTCCTCCGCCTCCAGAACCGCGACGTCGAACGGGCCTGCTTCCAGTTCGGTGCGCTTGAACATGGGCCGCACAACCGGCGGTCCGCCGGGTCCGATTTCCACGGTGTCGGCGAAAGAAACGCCCTTGGCCATCAAATAGCGCAGGCTTTCCGACCAGCGTACCGGCGCTGTGATCTGCTCCACCATGCGCCGGCGGATCTCCCCGTCCACATGCGGGCGGGCAGTGACGTTGGAAATTACCGGAACCTGCTGCGGTGCGAATTCGGTATCCGCCACGAATTCCTCAAAATGAGCGCGGGCGTCTTCCATGAAAGGCGTGTGGAACGCACCGCTGACGGGCAGCACCTTGTAATGGCTCGCGCCTGCTTCCAGGAACAAGCTTTCGGCGGCGGCAATCGCGTCCTTGCGACCGGAGACGACGATCTGCTTGGGCGTGTTGAAATTGGCCGGGAAAACATCGGTAATGTTCTTGGCTCGGAGCAGGTCCTCGATGGCCGCAGCCTCCAGGCCGAGAACGGCGGCCATGCCGCCGCCGCGGGCTTCCGCCATCAGGGCGCCGCGCTTTTTGACGAGCTTGAGCCCGCCACCGAAATCGAGAACACCGGCGGCGAAGAGCGCAACATATTCCGAAACGCTGTGCCCGAGCAGGTAGGCGGGGCGGTCATCGGTGTCTTCCAGGTGCGCCAGATACTGAAGAGCATTGACCACGTAGAGCGCGGGCTGGGTGTATTCCGTCTGGCTCAGCTTTTCCATCGGACCGACCCGGCACAGCTCAGCGATGCTGTAGCCAAGGATGTCATCCGCCTGGTTTGTCAGATCCTTGAACCGGGCGAACAGGTCCTGGCCCATGCCAAGCTGCTGCGCACCCTGTCCCGGGAAGATAAAGGTCTTCATTACGACTCCAGCTCGACCTTATCTTTGATCCACTCGATCCTGCCCAGATCCAGCTTGACCACTCGATCCGCGACATTCCAGTATTTTTCGTCGTGGCTCGTCGCAATCACCAATTTCCCCTGTGCTTTCAGTTCCGGGATGAATGAAGTGTAAAAATAATCGCGAAAATTCACGTCCTGCTCGGCCGACCATTCGTCAAAGACATAGACCGGCCGCTCCTCGACAACCGCAGCAATGAGCGCAAGGCGCTTGCGCTGACCTGTCGACAGGTGAAGCTGGTTGAAGCGGCCGTCCTCGAAGGTCACCTTGTCGGCCAGTCCCCATTCGGCGATCAGGCGGTTGACCCGCCCCGGATCGATATCCTCAACCCCGTAGAGCCGGTCGAACAGGTGAAAGTCGACGAAAACGGACGAGAACAGCTCCCGGTAGCCGGCGACCGCCTTGCAGGAAACGGCGGCCTCGTCGACACCGATCCAGCCGGTTTGGAGCGGATAGAGGCCGGTCATCATTTTCAGCGCGGTCGATTTCCCGCTGCCGTTGCCACCGACGAGAAAGACGACCTCGCCGCGGGTGAGCGTCAGGTCCAGCGGCCCGACCGAATAGGCGTCCGGGTCCTTGGTGTTGTAGCTGAACCGGATCCCGTTGAAGGAAATCGTCGAGAAATCCAGGAACGGCCGGGACAGGCGGCGCGCTTCTTCCGGCGTGGTGCTGGTCGCGGCGGACAGTTCCCGGTCGACCGTCAGGATCGACTGCAGGCCGACCTCCGCGCGCATGAACATGGGCGACTGCGCCACCGTCTTCGACAGGGTGCCCATGCAGAACAGCAGGACGGGGATCACCTGGAAGATGACGGTCTTGTGGCCCGAGACATATTCGGGAAAGACGAAAACGACGACGCCGAGCATCAGGAACGTCGCAAGGCTGCCGAGCAGGATCAGCGAGACCCAGTGCTCCACCGATCGCACCAGAAGCCGTTCAAGGACATGCGACCGCTTGCGGTAGGCGGCGGCGACGGCTTCGCTGCGCTTCGTGTTGAGCCGAAGCTCCTTGCTGCCGTGAATGATGTCGCCGATCGCATCCAGCATCTGGGCCTGCATGCGCTCGATCAGCCGCAGGATGTCGCGATACCTTTTGTCGATCGCCTTGTAGCCGAGGACGCCTGCGAAGACCGTCGCCAGGAACACGATGAAACCGACAGGCGACAGGTAGAGCAGGTAGAGCAAAGCCATGGCCAGCAGGATCGTCTGCTGAAAGGCGTCGATGATCAGCGGAAAGGTGACCGACAGGTGGTTGGTTTCCTTGGCCACCAGATTGAAGAGCCGGCCCCGGCCGAGCTTGTCGGCAATCAGGAGTTCCGTCTTGCGCAGTTTGTCGGCGATCTCCAGGCGTTTGCGGTTGAGCAGGTCCTCGATGATCGCCTGGGACCGGATCAGGGCGAACTGGTTGGCGAGATAGTAGAGCGCGAACGCGCCAAAGAAGACGACCCAGGCGATGGTGCCTGGATGTCCGGCCTTGGCGACCTCCTCCGCAACCTTGGTGATGACGACGATCAGCGACGCGTTGGCAAGGCCCGCCACCAGCGTCAGCGCAAGCATGATGCGAAGCTGGCGGGCGTCCGCGCCCTTGATGAAGTCGACCAGAGCCATGGTTACGCCTCCCCGGACGGGAGGATCATGCCGAGATCCAGTGTCACGCGGCGGTCGCAGCAATCCCAGTAGTGATCGTCATGGGTCACGGCGAGCACCGTCTTGCCGCGGGCTTTGAAGTCCGGAAGAATTTCCCGGTAGAAGACGTCGCGGAAGTGGCTGTCCTGGTCGGCGGCCCATTCGTCGAAGAGATAAATTTCCCGATCCTCGAGCATGGCGACGATCATGGCGAGCCGCTTGCGCTGTCCGGTCGACAGGTCGCTGGTGGTAAAACGCCCGTTCTCGAACCCGACCTTGTCGCTCAGTTCCATACGCGCAATCAGCCGTTCCACGTCTTCCGGCTCGGCATCGACGATGCCGTAAAGCCGGTCGAACAGGTAGAAGTCGGTGAAGATGCTGGAAAAGATCTCCCGGTACTCCTGCCGGTTTTCGTCGCCGATCTCGACACCGTCGCACAGGATACGCCCTTCGTCCGGCGTGTAGAGACCGCACAGCAGCTTGAGCGCGGTCGACTTGCCGCTGCCGTTGCCCCCGGTCATGAACACGATTTCCCCCCTTTGCAGGGACAGGTTCAGCGGCCCGGCCGAAAAGGTGTTATTGCCTTCGCCATCCACATAGCGGAAGACGGTTCCGGAGAGCTCGATGGAGGAAAACGAGCGGAACGGCGACCGTTCCCGCGGCGACGGACCGATCGGCGGCGGCGCGTGTTCGTCCAGGCGTTTTTCCAGCGCATAGACATGTCCCAGACCGGACTCCGCGCGCCCGACAAGGCGCACCACCGAGGTAATGGCCGCCATGGGACCGAGCGAGAAGACGGAAGCCGCCGTGATCTTGTAGATCGTGTCCGTATAGCCTTCGAAGAACAGGGGCAGCACGAACACCACGACACCGATCAGCATGTAGAAGAAGGCATTGCTGAACTGCAGAAGCGCCACCCATCGCCCACCCAATCCGACGACAACTTCTCTCAAACGGTCCGAAACATCGGCAAAATGGCTGAAAAGGGCTTCGTTCTTGTCCGCGTTCAGGCGGATTTCCTGAAAGCCGAGGGTGAAATGCGACAGGGTGTCGAGCATTTCCGCCTCGCGGTAGTGCACCTGGGAGATCGATGCGGTCAGCGCCTTCTGCCGGGCCAGGAAGAAATAGAGCCCGAGCGCAAAGAAACCGCCGACCACGATGAAGGAGATGAGCGACAGGGTCGCGATGTACAAAAGCAGGAACAACAGCAGGAACGCGCTTTGGGCTGCGCCGATCATGAGCGGCAGGCTTTGCGACAGGTGATCCGTCTCCTGCGCAACCGTCACGTAGATATCGCCATGGCCCATTCGCTCCAGGGTCCTGAGGTCGGCCTTCCTGATCTTGTTGACGATCCGCCGGCGCGTTGCCTCCAGGCGCGACTGCACGAACCGGTTGGCCTGATGCAGGGAAGATCGGTTGGACAGAAGGAAGAAGGTCAGCGTCAGAAGATAGAGGACAATCAGCTGCAGTCCGACCTTCTGGCCGATCAGCGTCTGTTCCGCCGCCTGGTTGATCAGACCGACGAGACCGGCGTTTCCGAGCCCCGACAAGCTTGTGAGGGTAAAGATAAAACGGCGGCTTGCTGGCGGCCCACCCTTGAGCAGGCGGAGGATATTCATGCAAAACCTACCATTTTGGCGTGTTCCCCCCGACTGGCGCCTACACGGGCATCCCGCCTGTCACTACTACACAGCCCCGATAAAGCCGCATTGCCCGCCTTGCAGGGACCAACCGCAAGACAGACCGGGCACCGTCGTGTTTTCAGGCTGGCCCGCCGCCATTTGAGACGGCCAATGCTATTCACCTCACAGGGTCCACGCAAGTTACATCGGGCCTGCATCCATAGGATTACGGGCAAAAACATCACTTTAAAAATCCGGGTGTTACCGCATCGCGGTGGCCTCCCGCGTGTCCTGCTCACGAAATGCTTACCTTAGGTTATTTTTTCCTGTGCTTTTTTCTGTTGTCAGGGAAAAATTCCGTTCCCTGAGACTGTTGCTCCGCGCTTCAATTGGCTACCGTAAATTCAAGGCTGGGCAAGTCGCGGCACTCCGTACTCGACCGGCTCCTTACCGGGCAAGGCCCTTCGTCAGACGCAGTCGGAGATCATGAGCAAGATACGCGCCTTCATCGAAGAACAATTTCTGATTGAATTCGACGACACCTTCCCCGAAAGCTCCGACCTCTTCAAGGAAGGCGTGATGGACTCCTTCGGCTACATCCAGCTCGTCCGCTTTCTGGAAGAGGAATTCGGCATCAAGTTCACCGAACAGGAAATGACCAGCGGCGTCATGGTCAGCCTGACGCAGATCGAAAAGGCCGTGGCGCAGAAAGTATCCGAGCTTAAAGTATCCGAACGTTCGGCCGATTGACCCTGAACAGGCGGTTTCTATATGTGCGGCATTGCCGGTATCAGTCATCCAGCCCTTTCCGCCGACCCCCTGACGGGCATGATCAGCGGCATGCTGGCCTATATCGGCCACCGCGGCCCGGATGGTGCCGGCTATGTGGTCGATGACGGCTTTGCCATGGGAACGGTCCGGCTGGCGATCATGGATCCGGCCTCCGGCGCGCAGCCCTTTTGCGACCCGACCGGCCGCTACTGGCTCTGCTACAACGGCGAGATCTACAATTACCTGGAATTGAGCGCGGAACTGGAGGCCATGGGCTGCCAATTCCATACCCATTGCGACACGGAAGTCGTCCTGAACGCCTGGATCACCTGGGGTCCGGATTGTCTTAAGCGGTTCAACGGCGGTTTCGCCTTTGCGCTCTATGACAGCGCGACCGGTGAAGTGTTTCTCGCCCGGGATCGTTTCGGCAAGAGGCCGATTTTTTTTGCCCGACACGGCGACAGCCTGCTGTTCGCATCGGAGATGAAGGCCTTTCTGGCCGTTCCGGGTTTTGCCTTCGAGCAGGACCCCGACCAGATTTCCTCCATTCTGGGCCAGTGGACGCCCCTGCCCGACCAGTCCGGCTTCAAGGGCATCGAGAGCCTGCCCATAGGCCGCTGGCTTTCCTGGCGCAACGGTTCGGTGAACGTGCACGCCTACGCAGACCTCCGGTTCGACGAAGGCCCGGATGTGGCGAGCGAGGCCGATGCGCTCGACCTGATCCGGGAGCGGCTGACCCGCAGCGTGGAACTGCGCCTGCGCAGCGATGTCGAGGTCGGCGTTTACTTAAGCGGCGGGGTCGATTCCGCCATCGTCGCGTCCCTTGCCGAGGATATCTCCCGCAAGCCGCTATCGACTTTTTCCGTGGAATTCGAGGATGCGGAATTCGATGAATCCGGCGACCAGAAGCTGGTGTCGGAACATCTCGGCACCCACCACCATGCGCAGCGGATCACCCACGCCGACATCGCCGACGCCACACCCGATGCGGTCTATCACGCCGAAGTGCCGGCTTTCCGCAGCGCCTTCGTGCCGATGTATATCCTGTCGAAGCGCACGAAGGACGAGGGCGTCAAGGTCATCCTCAGCGGCGAAGGCGCGGACGAGGCGTTTCTCGGCTACGACCTTTTCAAGGAAACTCTGCTGCGCGACGCCTGGGACAAGCTGCCGGAGGATGTCCGGCGCACACGGCTGGAACAGCTTTATCCGCATCTGGCCCATTACGGGCCGGAGGATATCGCCGCCGTCACCGGGCTTTATCATCAGTTCTCGAGCGAAAAGATGCCCGGCCTGTTTTCCCACGAACTCAGGTTCCAGAACGGCCAGTTCTCCGCCCGTCTGATGAAAGAGGCGGGTTCGCCGTTCAAGGCGATCTCGGATCTCGTTGCCGGGTCTCCCGGTTACGCCGGACTGTCGCCGACGGAAAAGGCCCAGTGGCTGGAATACAAGACGCTCCTGCCCGGCTATCTTCTGTCGACCCAGGGTGAGCGTATGAGCCTGGCCCACGGGGTCGAAAACCGTTGCCCGTTCCTCGACCCGGACCTATTTGCGCTCGCCACTTCGGTGAACCTGAAATTCGACGACGGCTTTACCGAAAAGCGCCTGTTGCGCGAGGCCTTCCGAGGCCGGCTGCCGGACCGGATCATCGACAAGCGCAAGTTCCCCTACCGCGCGCCGGATGCCGCCGCCTTCGCCGCCCTGCGCCCCGACTATCTGGACCTGGTGCTGAGCGAGGAGGAACTTGCAAAAGTGCCGTTCCTCAATTCGAAATTCGCGCAACGCCTGGCGAACAAGGTTCTGACCAAGCCGGCAAACGAAATCAGCACCAAGGAAAACCAGACCTTCCTCTACCTGCTGTCGATCTGCCTGCTGCACCGGGCCTTCGTCCGCCGCGAAGCCTTGCGCGCCCCGGTCCTGCCGCCGCTGGAAAAGGCGGTCAACCTAGTTCAGGAGCGGGCGAGACCTACTCCTCCCATGGAAGCTTCAGCTCGGTGACATAACGACGGATGCCCGCAAGGACGTCGGGATCGGAAAAGACCGCGCGATTGGCGACAAGGGCCGCTGCCTTGTCCGTGTCCGGATTGCCGCTGCAGGTGGCCATATAGGCTTTGTAGCGCGCGATGGCGGGCCGGGTGAGGTGTTTCAGCCGCGCCAGATGCTGGCGCAGGGCCGCCTCCGGATCATCGGCAAGAACATCGACGAGGCCTGCCTCGCGCGCATCGGCAGCACTCACCGGCTTCGTCATCAGGGTCATGTAATGGGCCTTCTGCCGTCCGATCCGCCGGATCAGGAACGGCAGCACGCAAGCCGGGAACAGTCCGAAAAGCAGTTCCGACAGGCCGAAGCTGGCCCCCTTGCCGGCGATCACGATATCGGAGGCGGCCACGAAACCGACACCGCCGGCATTGGCCCTGCCCTTTACCAGGCTGATGGTCACGAACGGTCCTTCTGCCAGCGTCAGCCAGACATCGTAGAGCGGTTCCGGATCGCCGGCCGAGCCGGTTTCCGAGACCGCCTCGAAATCGCCGCCGGCGCAAAACACGTCTTCACCGCCCTCGATGACCACCACCGTCACCGGTTTGCCGTCTCGGCCGTCTTCGCCAGCGCATTGCGCAAGGACTGCAGTGAAGTCCTCGATCATCCGCGCGTTGATGGCGTTGCCCACGTTCGGGCGGTCGAAGGCGATCCGGCAAATACCGTCGCCGGTGCTTACCTTGAGCGTTTCAAAACTCATTGCCGCCTCCGCCCGGTTCCCGGTGCGCCGATCACCAGGGCCGTATCCACTCCGCCGAATCCGAAGGAAAATTTCAAGGCATGACGGATTTGGTGAGGTTCGTAGTTCGTCCCGACCCAGCCAAAGCGCGGATCCAGCGGCGTTTCCAGATTGCGGTTCGGATGCAGCCGGCCTTCCTCGACCTGGATCAGGACGGCGGCGACTTCGATTGCCCCGGCCGCACTCAGCCCGTGCCCCAGGATGGACTTGGTGGCATTGATCCGGGCGTGCTCCAGGCCGAGGGTCCGATAGGTTTCCAGTTCGGTGTCGTCCCCGGTCGGGGTGCTCGTCGCGTGGCCGTTGACAGTATCGATATCGGCAACGGTCAGTCCTGCCTCGACCAGGGCCAGGTTTGCGGCGCGGACTTGCCCCTCAGTGCTGGGCTCCGGCCCGCGCGACCCGTCCGCGACCTGGCTTGCGCCCAGGATCTCGCCATAGAGCTTACCGCCGTCGACCTTGTCGGCCCGGCACAGGATCAGAGCGGCGCAGGCTTCGCCGTAAATGAAGCCATCATGGTCCGCATCCATCGGCCGGCAGGCGTCAGCAGGGCTGTCGGCAAACCGGGTCGAGCCCAAGGCGCCCATGGCACGCATCGCCTGCAGGTCGTGGTTGGAAAGGTCCTGCAGCGCGCCGAGGGCGATACAGACATCCACACGGCCGGAGCGGATTGCCTCCATGGCCTGAATGATCGCCACCGATCCGCTCGCCGAGGCCGCGCCGACGCTATAGGCAAAGCCGCGGATCGGATAAGTCGCCGTGCACAGCCCACAGATATCCGTATCGAGGAACATGTGCCCGTGGCGCGGCGGCACATAGGCGAGCCTGTCGGAGTAATCCCGAAGAGCGATTACCCGTTCCCGCGTCATCAGATTGCTGCCACCGACGATGAGACCGATGCGCTCCGGATCGACCTTGTCCAGCCCCGCCTCGTTCCAGGCTTCGTCCAGAACGGAGATTGCCACACGACTGCTCAAGGTGGCCGTTCGGGCCAGACGTGGCGGCAACAGGGTGGGCGGGTCCGGCATTTCCACGCCGATGAACGGGGTCTCGCCCTCGGGCGGCTCGCGGCCTTCGCGTTTCAGATAAGAAAAGACATTGGGCGCCTCGAACAGGCCCTTCCGGAAGGCCTCCTTGCCGTGACCCAGCCCGCAGGCAACGCCTATTCCGATGACCGCGATCGTCACGGGATCATCCGCTGCTCTTGGCCAGGAGCAGGTCCGCAAGCTCGCCGATGTTGCGGGGTCCGTGAAGCTGGACCATCGGGATCTTCAGCCCGAGTTGTTCCATGGCCGCGAGGATGATTTCGCTGCGCTCGATGGAATCGACACCGAGATCCGCCATGGAATCGTCCCGTCCGATGGGTTGTTCCGCCAGTTCGGGCACGGTCTCGCGGATCTCCACAATGATGATCCCGACGATTTGATCGCTGTCCAACTTCAATCCCCCTGACCGGGCCAATTTGCAAAAACCATTCGGCCCCACAGACTGCTGACAAAGCCTCATTCTCTCCATCGTCACCCCGGCCAAGCGAGAGCGCGAGCCGGGGCCGGGGTGGCAGAAGTCTCGCGAATTCAACAGAGTTGAACAGGCAAAGACCTCGGCTCGCCGGTCCCGGGTCTCACTTACGTTCGCCTGGGATGACGAAATCGGGCTTTGTCATCCATCTCAGACCCAGATGTAGTTCCGGTGGTACCCCGCCACGGCGTCGAGGACAAGCCGGTCGCCCTTGCCAGCGGTGGGCCAGGCGCCCGGAACGATGTCATGGTCGAGCGTGGCATCCTTCGTCCCGAAGCGGACAACCGCATCGCCGGAAAGCAGCTTTTCGTATTCGGCGATGGACAGGCGATAGCGCTCGTCGAGGGCCTTGGAAATTCCCATGGATTTCAGCCGCTCCGCGCCGTCCGGGCCGACGACCCCGCTGAAGAATTCCGAGCAGCAGCCGGAGCCGTAGGAAAACAGGCCGATGCGCTGCGGCTCCGTCAGGTCCACCGTATCGATGGTGCCGGCCAGGGCGACGAAGACGGAACCGCCGGCGGTGTTGCCCACCCGCTTGCCATAGGCCAGGCTCGGGCCAAGGCGGGTTTCGAAATCCTCGGCGATCTCCGCCGGCTTTGCCTTGTAGAGCTTGCGCATCAGGTGCCGGTGCGCGCCCTTCACCATGCCGCCGAAGGGCGTGTGGAAACAAAGCTGGCTAAAGGTCTCACGGAAATCGGCCCCGTCGACCCGCCGCGCATAATCGTCATAGGCGCCGGCGCAGCAGTCCAGATAAGCCATCAGGGACAGATCCGCATCCCCCGCCTCGGTGTCGGGGCCCGGACGGCAGGTGTCCATGACCTCGAAGGCATGGTTGCCGTAGGCGCCCGGATCGACCTGCAGGATATGCGGGGTGTCGGAGACGAGCATCGCCACCGCGCCGGCGCCGGAACTGGGTTCGGAATAGGCCCATTCCTGGACCGCGTTGGCGTCGGCCAGCGCAAACCTTGAGATATCGGTGGTCACCACCAGCGCCTTGCCGCCGGGCGATGTCTGCGACAGCACGAAGTTGACAGCCATCTGCAGACCGGCCGAGCCGGAATAACAGGCCTGCTTGATCTCGAACAGGCGGCAGTTCGAGGGCAGGTCGAGATAGCGGTGCAGATAGGTGCTGAGCGACTTACCGAAGTCGATGCCGGACTCCGTACAGGTCACGACCATCTCGATCCGGCCGCGCTCCTCCGCCGTCAGGCTGTCAACCACGGGCTTTGCCGCGTTGACCGCGAAGGTAACCGGGTCCTCATAAGGCAGTGCCACGGTCTTTTCCTGCATCAGCAGGTTTTCGAACCGGGGCATGTCCAGGCCGCGGTGATCGCAGAGCTCGCGCACATCCAGATAGGCCATGCCGCCGAAGACGTTCATGGCCTCGATACCGACGGGACGGTTCATGCAGCTCGCTCCACTCGCAGCGGCAGATGGCCGAGGCCGCGCGCATTCATCCGGTCGAGCCGCCACTCCGGCTTTCCGGCAAGCTCTATGTTGGCGTATTTGTCGAGAACCGCGGAAAAGGCGATCTGGGCCTCAAGCCGGGCCAGCGGTGCGCCGATACAGACATGCGCGCCGCCGCCGAAGGTGAACTGGGCGTTGGCCGGCCGGCCGATATCCAGCTCGTCCGGCCGCTCGAACCGGGCCGGGTCCCGATTGATGGCACCGATCAGGCCGATGACCGGAGCGCCCTTCGGGATCAGCGTGCCCTCGACCTCGACGTCTTCCCGCGCGACGCGCAGGATCATGTTGCCGCCCGGTTCCATGCGCAGGAACTCCTCGATCGCGGTGCGCATCAGGTCCGGGTCTTTGCGCAGCCGGGCCAATTCCTGCGGATTGCGCATCAAAAGCAGCATGCCGTTGCCGATCAGGGTGACGGTGGTTTCATGACCGGCGACCAGCATCGAGACCAGGTTGGTCAGGGTTTCTTCCTCGTCCAGCGTCCCGTCCTTGTAGGCATGGATCGCGAGGCCCATGAGATTGTCTTCGTCCCGGTTCTGGCGCGCGGAAATCTGCTCGCGCAGGAACGCCTTGAATTCGCCGAGCGCCTCCAAGGCCTCGACCTTCTGTTCCGGCGTCATCAGGATGTCGCCGATGCGGATCAGCGATGCGCTCCAACGGGCGATCGTCTCGTCCAGGCTTTCGGGGATGTCGAACAGCTTGCACAGGACGCGCAGCGGCAGCGGCCCGGCGAAGGCCTCGATGAAATCGACCTCGCCCTTGTCCGGCATCGAATTCAAAAGGGCATCAGCCTCCTCCTCGATCAGGGACACCATGGATGTCATCGCCTGGGCGCGGAACGCCGGCTCATAGACCTTGCGCATGCGCCGGTGAATGTCGCCGTCATTGTTGATCATCTGCGGCTGGAATTCGCTGAAGAGGCGATAGCCGACCGGATCATGCGCGCGGTAGTCGTCGGTGTTCCAGCCGTTGGTCCAGTGGCGCGTGTCCCGGCCAAGCGCCGAGGACTTTGCTGCCCTGGAGAAGGCTTTGTGGCCGAGGATGAAATAGATCCCGTTGGATTTATCCAGGTGCACAGGGCCCAGCGCCTGCAGGCGGCGCAACTCGGGATAGGGATTTTCAAGAAAGGTCCGGTCTGAGAGAATCGACCACCAGTCGATGTCGCCGCCGTTTTCGATCTGGACCTCGGACATCACTTACTCTTTTACCAGATTGATCTGAAAACCGGCCGGTTCAGGGTGGACAAGGACGACCGTTGGGTGAAGTGTTCCCCAAGTGCACGATACCGTCAAGGAACGAGACCCCGATCTCCAACAGAATGACCATAAAAGCGATCAGCGACCTTCACCTGGCAAGCGCGGCCAACCGTGACGCCCTGCTCGAGCTTCCCGACTTCGGGGACGACTGGCTGATCGTCGCCGGCGACGTAGCTGAGCGGTTCGAGCATATGCAGCTTGCTTTCGCCACGCTGACCCGGAAGTTCGCCAAGGTGTTCTGGGTGCCGGGGAACCACGATCTCTGGGCGATCCCGGAGGAGAGAGGCGCCCCTGCACTCGCCGGTGAAGAACGCTACCAGGCGCTGGTACAATGCGCCCGCGACCACGGCATCGTCACCCCGGAAGACCCTTACGAGACCTGGACCGGCCCCGGCGGTCCCACTGTCGTTGCCCCGCTGTTCCTGCTCTACGATTACAGCTTCCGGCCCGACCACGTGAGCCGCGACGAGGTGGTGGCCTGGGCGCGGGAGGAAGGGGCTGTCTGCGCCGACGAGATGTTCCTGAACCACGCGCCCTTCGAAAGCCGCGACCACTGGTGCGAGCGGCGCTGCGAGGAAACAGAGCGGCGGCTCTCCGAGATTCCCGACGGCATGCCGACGATCCTGATCAACCATTTCCCGATGCGCAGCGACCTGATCCACATTCCGCGAGCGCCGCGGTTCACCCCCTGGTGCGGGACGCGGCGAACCGAGGACTGGCATATTCGCTTCAACGCCCGGGTGGTGATTTCCGGCCATCTGCACACGCGCCGGACCGACTGGCGGGACGGCACGCGGTTCGAGGAAGTCTCCCTCGGCTATCCGCGCCAATGGGACCAGAACTTGGGAATTGCCCCTTATCTGCGCGACATCCTGCCCGAAGCAGAAACCGTTCAGGAAGCGGCCAGTTCCAGAAGATAATCGAGGGGCGCAGGAACGGTGTCCACGGCGAGAGAGGCCGGCTGCGGATGGCGGATGGCGAGCGCCATCAGGTGATCCGCGCTCAGACGGTAGCGTTCGAAATGCCACCTTTCCGGATCGTCGGCCAGGCTGTCGTCGAAATGGATGCGCAGGCTTTCCAGGTCGAAGGAAAACGCATCCAGCGGCTGGGACAGGCCCTTGCCGATCGCCTTCACATAGGCTTCCTTCAGGGTCCAGAAGGTCAGGAAGGTATCGATCTTCGACGCGGTGGGTGCTGCGGCCAGTGTCTTTCGTTCCGGTTCGGCGAACACCCGTTCGGCCAGCTTTTCCGTCGGCGCGTCGCGCTGCAGCCATTCCACATCGACGCCGATATCGTGATCGACGGTGAGCGCCACGGCGGCAAGCCCGCGCGTGTGGGAAATGTTCACCCGGATGCGGGGACCGCCCGCGGGCGAGATCAGCTCCGGCTTGCCGTGGTCTTCCACCGAGAACCGCCAGCTTTGCGGTGCCTCGCCCAAACAGTAGCTGAGCAGACCCCGGCAGATCGCATGGGCGGCGATATAGACCTCCCGGTCGCGGTGGAAGTGAAAGCGGTCGGCCCGTTCCAGTTCCTCGTCGATCAGAAGTGCTTCCAGCCCGGCCCAGTCCTCTTCGCCGATCCGGTCGAGGGTCAGCCACCATGCGGCGACACGGTCATGGCCGATCAGCGTCTTGCCGCCGCCCGCCGGCCCGTGCGACAAGAAGCCGGCGCTCGTCCGATCGCTGCTCAAGGTCCTGTTCATGCCTTCCGATTCCAAGTCTCTTCCCATCCTCTTCTGCTTCGCCGGGCAAGGATCACAGTATTACCATATGGCATCGGATCTCATGAGCGCCTATCCCGTCTTCCGACAATGGATGGAGATTGGCGACAGGATCGTGCAAAATCTCCACGGATTTTCGCCGCTCGAGGCGATCTATGCGGCGGACAAGTCCTTGAGCGATCCGTTCGACCGGCTGGAACAGTCCCATCCGTCCCTGTTCATGACCCAGTTCGCGCTTGCCAAATTGCTGCAGAGCCAGGGCGTGAAGCCGGACGGGCTGCTCGGCGTCAGCCTCGGCGAATTCGTCGCCATGAGCGTTTCCGGCATGATCCCGTTCGAGACCGCGCTCAAGGCCGTCGCCGACCAGTCGGCGATCTTCCGCAAGACCTCCCCCGCCGGCGCGCTGATTGCAGCGCTTGCGCCGGTGACCATTCGTGCGGAAAGCCCGCTCCTATCCGAGTTGACCGAAGTCGCCGGCACCAATGCGGAACGCCATTGCGTGCTTGCCTGCCTGGAGACGGATGCCGAACAGGTGATCGCAGAACTGAGGCGGCTGGACGTGGCTTTCCAGCGGCTGCCGGTTCCCTTCGCATTTCACTCGCGCTGGATCGAACCGGCTAAAGAAACCTACCTCGACGCTGTATCCGAACTCTCCTTCGAAACGCCGTTCTGGCCGGTCTGGTCGTCCTGCCTCGGCCAACCGCTCGAGGCCGCCGACGGCAACCTGCTCTGGCGGATCGTCCGCGGGCCGATGGAATTGCGAAAGACGTTTGCGGCAATCGAGGTCGGTGGCGGCGCGCGCTATCTGGACCTCAGCCCTACGGCCAGCCTTGCGGCGGTGCTGCGTCAGGAGCTGTCGGAGAGTTCATCGTCGGAGATCGTTCCCCTGCTCTCCCCGTTCGGCGGGAATCTCAAGCGGCTGGAGCAGATTTTTCGAAATTAGACGCGCCCGTCCTCACCGGATTGCCGGATCACGCGGGCGCGTCTTGCTTTCATCCGATCACGACTTCTGGGTCACGAAGCGGGTGTCGAGGTAGGCTTCGAGCGCCTCGGAACCACCTTCCGTGCCGTAGCCGGAATCCTTGACGCCGCCGAAAGGCACTTCGGGAAGCGCGAGGCCGAGGTGGTTGATGGTTAGCATGCCGGCCTGGACCCGCGAGCCGAGCGCCTGGGCGGTGTCGGTCGAGCCGGTGAAGGCGTAAGCGGCAAGCCCGAAGGGCAGCCGGTTGGCTTCGCCGATGGCGTCATCCAGGGTGGAGAAGCGGTTGATCACGGCGAGCGGACCGAAGGGCTCCTCGTTCATGACACGGGCCTCGGTCGGCACGTCTGTCAGAACCGTGGGCTCGAAGAAATAACCCTGGTTGCCGATGCGGTTGCCGCCGGTGGTCAGCTTGCCGCCCCGGTCGACCGCGTCGTTGATCAGGCCTTCAAGAGCCGGGATGCGGCGCTCGTTGGCAAGCGGGCCCATGTCGACGCCGTCTTCCAAGCCGTTGCCGACCTTCACGGCCTTCGCCGCTTCGGTGAAGCCCTCCATGAACCTGTCGGCGATCGCGTCCTGCACCAGGAAACGGGTCGGCGACACGCAGACCTGGCCGGCGTTGCGGAACTTGTGGGTCGCCATCATCTTGACGGCCTTATCCACGTCCGCATCGTCGAACACCATGACCGGCGCATGACCGCCAAGCTCCATGGTGGCGCGCTTCATGTGCAGGCCGGCAAGGGCCGCCAGCTGCTTGCCGACCGGCGTGGAGCCGGTGAAGGTCACCTTGCGGATCACCGGATGCGGGATCAGGTATTCGGAGATTTCGGCAGGCACGCCGAAGACCAGGCCGACCACGCCGGCCGGAATGCCGGCATCGACGAAGCAGCGGATCAGTTCCGCCGGAGACGCGGGGGTTTCTTCCGGCGCCTTGACGATGATCGAACAGCCGGTCGCGACCGCGGCCGACAGCTTGCGCACGACCTGGTTGATCGGGAAGTTCCACGGGGTGAAGGCGGCCACCGGGCCGACGGGAACCTTGACCGTCATCTGCAGCACGCCGGGGGCGCGGGCCGGAATGACCTGACCGTAGGTGCGGCGGCCTTCCTCGGCGAACCAATCGATGACGTCGGCGCCGGCGAGCACTTCCATCTTGGACTGGCCCAGCGGCTTGCCCTGTTCGCGCGTCATCATCCAGGCGATGTCGCCGGCGCGCTCGCGCAGCAGGTCGGCTGCCTTGCGCATCAGCCTGGAGCGATCGTAAGCGGAGGTCTGGCTCCAGACCGCAAAGCCTTTTTCAGCCGCCGCAAGGGCGCGGTCGAGATCCGGCCTGGTCGCGTGGGGGATCGTGCCGATCTCTTCCTCGGTGGCCGGATCGAGAACGGGAATGGTCTTGCCTTCGGCGGCATCGCACCATTCGCCGTCAATAAAAAGCTTAACGTCTGGATAGGACTGCATCTTGGAACAACCGTGTTTTGGAACGCGCGCCGCCGGACGGCAGCGCTTTTCATGAGATAAGAGCTTGCCGGCCGATTACGAAAACCGAATCCGGCGGCTGGCCGATATTACAGACTTCCGCCTGTGTAATAATCAACCCATCGAGCCTAACAGATTTTCGGACAGCGCATTGACAAAAGCGCAAGGCAGACACGGCCAGGCGCGCCTGAAGCCCCGTTCCCGGCCGGCGACAGCTGCCGCTTCCGGGTCGGGGCCGCCGGCCTCACGATACGGAAGGCCTGGCCTCGTTCAGCTGTTTTGCGACGATGTCGTGATTGAGCCAGAGGACGGGTCCGGTCGGATCCGCCATTTCGCGGAAAATCAGCGTCCCCGTGGCCAGGACGACAAGCGCGCTCAGGTGGTCGGTGATGAGCGCGCCCCGGTCCTTGTGCATCTTGGTGATTTCCTGGGAGGCACTGATCACGATTTCGGCGAGATCCGGCGCGTTGGGCGCCGGCCAGCTGTCGAAGTCGCGGGTGCGTTCCATGACCTTGCTGTTGTTCAGGTCCTGGATCTTCTGCAGCACCGTGTCCAGCGGAACATCGTCATCGAGCAGGTTGCAGCAATGCTTCCACTGGGCATCGGCCCAGGCGCCGCCATCTTCCTTTTTCAGGGCGAGCAGCAGCGAGAACAGGGGCAGTTCGACGCCGACGAAAATGTCGGAGGAATTGGTGCGGATTTCCGGGCAGTTGAAGACGGAGGCCTTGATGCCCTTTTCCCAGCTGTCGGAGGCGATCTGTTCCAGCTTCTTCTTGGCGTAGCCTTGGGTGTAGTTGGAATAGGTCTGCCATTTATAGGCATCGTTGATCAGGATTTCCGTGCCGTGATAGCCGTAGGCGGAATAATGCACGTGGTTGCCGCCCTGAACGATCCGATCGCGGATTTCTTCGGTGCCCTCGATCAGGTGCTGAAACGTGTTGGCGGTGACTTCCTCGAAATTCTGCAGGATCAGCTTGCCGAGATCGCTGGCAATAAAGTCATCCGACGACAGGAAGCGGTCGCCGCGGCCCTTGTAGATGCGGTTTGCCAGCGCCAGGAAGATCTTCGCCTTGGGCACGCCGCCCGCCATGGTGTGGGCAAAGAACACGTTCCGGCCTTCGGGGATCATGTCCTTGAGCTGGGCAAAGGCCTGCGCCGCCGCAGCCTTGAAACGATCCACGCCGATCTGCCGGCATTTTCCGAGATAGTCCCAGTCGAATTTTTCGTCGTACCAGGTGGCCATGGAAAGCTGGTTGATGACATCGCGCGGCGTGAGCCCGCCTTCCGGCGCGTCGAGATCGAAACCGGCCATCAGCGGAACGTTGATGATGCGCCCGCCCAGATGAGCCTCGGCTGCTTCCAGCTCCTCCGCGGTCAGCGGCCGGAGGCTGTTGTCCTCCGTGCGGCGCCCGACGGTGAAGCCGATGATGTCCATGCCCGCGGCCCGGGCTTCGTCCACAAGGCCGTTGGCGTATCCACGATCAAAGAGTTCGCCAAACAGAACAAAGACGTCTCCCTTTTTGAAAAGCCCTGCTCCGGGAAGATTTCTCAGTGAAACTCTTTGACCCATCATTGATTCCTTTAGAAGACCAATAGATGTCACCCCGGAATGAGAAAATCAATCGACAGATGATTTCATCAATCCCGGCCTGACACGTCTCATCCTTTATGTTCGGCTTGCCGGCTTCATTTCAGAAGTCTGTTTAATGCCGTCTGCCCACGGACGAAAAAGCTTCCGACGTGTATGCACAGTCACCGACCGCCGCAAGCTCTTTACCAATCAAAAATGATTGCAGGCTGAAACAGCCGGAGACACGGGACGCCCGAGCCTGTCCTACGCCGGCGCAGGAAATGACGTGCGCTCTGATACATCGCGGCTTATCAAGGATTTATGACAAAGGGGCCGGGACGTGTGGCGGTTACTGGCTGCACACGACTTTCCCGAACAATCGGTACACCTTCTTGGGGATTCGGGTTATTCGTTTGCCGAACTCACAGGTTCAGCGATCTATTCCGTATCTGCCCGACCTCTCCCCAAATGCTCAATGCCCCGCATTCTCCCGAAACTCCCGCCAGATCCGGCGGCCGGACTGCTGCAGGGCGTCGCGTTGGGTGCGCGTCGGGGCGCCGACCAGTTGGCCGTCCCATTTGCGGATCTTGCCGTCGATGAGGACCGTGTCCACGTTGATGACGCCGGCGTGGAACAGGATTGCCGGGACGGGGTCGACGACCGGGAACATATTGAGCTTGCCGCAGTCCAGCAGCACGATGTCGGCCTTCTTGCCGGGGGTCAGGGAGCCGATCCGGTGTTCCATCCCGAGCATGCGCGCGCCGTTGATGGTCGCCCATTGCAACGCCTCCCGGCTCGGCACGGTGATGCTGTCCGGGCAGGTGCCCTTTTCGGCCAGGGAGACGAGATTGTCGCAATGGCGCGCCGCCTGAAGGGCCACGCGGGTGACGGAGAACATGTCGCCGGTCATGGAGCTTTCGATATCGGAGCCGAGCGAGATCCGGCCGCCCGCCTTGCGCAGCCGCGTGGTCAGCGGGTCGCCGAAGCCCATCTGCATTTCCACCTCCGGGGTCAGCGTGAAGCTCACGCCCCGGTCCACCAGCAGCTTCAGAAGGTCGTCGTTCAGGATATTGCCGTGAACGATGTTGATATGGGGCCCGAGCAGGTCCAGGTCTGCGAGCCGTTCGAAACCGTCCTGCGTCAGGAACTTGCCGCTGACATGCATGGAGGCGATCAGGCCCATGTCCTTCGCAAGCCGGAAATCGGCTTCGCACACCTCCCAGACGCTCATCTGCGGCCCGAGGATCGCCAGTCCCATGGTCACCAGGGCCTCGTCGTCGGACAGGCGCCCGTCCCGCAGGCGGCGGACTTCGGCGACCGGCATGGGCAGTTCGGAGAAATGCTTCTGCCCCGGCTTCGGATCGGGCTTGGGCGATCCGTGCAGGAAGACCGCGCGGATGCCTGAGGCTTCCAGGCCGTCGATTGCCGCATCTGTGTGGTCCGGGGTCGGGTTGTTGTGGCACCAGTCGGCCAGGGTCGTGGTGCCGGAGGAGATCTGGTTCAGGGCGCCGAAATGATTGGCGATGCGGATGTCGTCCGGCCGGAAATAGCCGGCCAGGCCCGCGTGCATGGCGCGCAGGTATTCGGCAATCGTCCAGTCGGCGGCCACGCCCCGCAAGCCCGTCTGCCAGGTGTGGATATGCGCATTGACGAACCCCGGCATGGCGATCCGGTTCTCGCCGTCGATGACCCTGACCTCGTCAGACACGTCGATATGCGGGGCGATCTCCAGGATCCGATCGTCCTCGATCAGGATGGAGCCGGAGCTGAGATCTCCGATGGTTTCGTCCATGGTGACAAGGATCGCATCCCGGATCAGGGTTTTGGTCATGGGGCAACCTCACAAAAGAACAAGCGCGATCCCGGGAACCAGGATGAGCAGGATAATGAAAAGGATCATGGTGACGACGTAGGGCGCCACGCCGGCGAAAATGTCTCCCAGGCTGGCGAAGCCGTCGGGCAGCGATCCCTTGACGACGAAGACGGACAGGCCAAAGGGTGGCGTCAGCAATCCGACCTCCACGGCGATGATGCTGATGATGCCGAACCAGATCGGGTCGCCGCCGAAGGCGCTGACGACCGGCAGGGCGATGGGCAGCACGATCAGGAGTATGGAAACGGAATCGAGGATCATGCCGAGCAGGATCACCAGCACCATGTAGGCCAGGCAGAAGCCGATCAGCGACAGGTTGAGCGCGCTGATGAATTCGGTCATGGAATTGGGGATCGACGACAGGGCCAGCATGCGCGAGTACAGGCTGGCGGAGATGATCAGGAACAGGATGCTGGCGGTGATGAAGCCGGTTTCCAGCACCACGCTCTTTATCGTGTCCCAGGTCAACCTGCGGCGCGCGGCGGCGATGACACAGGCGCCCAGCGCGCCGATGGCACCTGCCTCGGTCGGGCTGAAGACACCGCCGTAGATCCCGCCCATGACCAGCAGGATGAGGAAGAAGACCGGGGCAAGGTTGCGACAGATTTCGCCGAAGGTCATGCGCTCGCCGTCGAGACCGGGCCTCGGATTGCCGACGAATTTCGGAAAGAAGCTGACCAGCGCGATGTTCAAAAGACAGAAGCACGCCGCAAGCAGGACGCCCGGCACAATGGCCGCAACGAACAGCGCCCCGACCGAGGCTTCGGCGATCAGGCCGTAGATGATCAGCAGAATGCTCGGCGGAATGAGCATGCCGAGAATGGAGGACCCGGCGACGACGCCGACGGCGAAGCGCTTGCTGTAGCCCGCTTCCACCATGGGCGGCACGGCAATGCGGCTGAAGACGGCGGCCGAGGCAATGGACGATCCGGTGATGGCGGCAAAGACCGCATTGGCGGCAACCGTCGCATTGGCGAGGCCGCCGCGGATCCCGCTTAAGAGAAACACTGCCACCCGGAAGGCGTCCCGGCCGACGTCGGCCCGGTCGAGCACCAGGCCCATCATGACGAACAGGGGCACGACGCCGAATTCGAAGGAGCGCACGGTGCCCGAGGCCGCCAGTCCCATGGCGTTGTCGGCAATGGAAATGTTGCTGCGGATCGCCCAGATCGCGATGAAGGACATGGCGATCAGGGAAAAGGCGACCGGCATGCCGCAGGCCACCAGCGCGAACAGCCCGGCAAAGGCCAGAGAGCCCAGCTGGATGCGGGTGAGGTCGCCGTAGGCCATGGCCAGCAGAAACAGAATGCAGACAGCGATGAAAATCATCAGCCCGGCGAGGCCCTGTTCCTTCGTCTCGCCGCCGGCCAGCGATCTGTAGAGGGCCGCGGTGTTGACGGCGAGAACCCTGAAGGCTTCCGCGGCTGCAATGATCGCGCCCAGCGCGGTGACCAGCTTGAACGGCCAGAGCGGCATCTGGAAGGCGCCGACCGCGCCGGAATACTCGCCGTCCACCCAGGCGGACCAGGCATCGTCGGCCAGCCAGGCGACGATGCGCGCCAGCAGCAGGAAGGCGATTGCGTAATAGATGGCCTTCGCACCCTCGGCGAGAACCGGCCGCCGCGCCTCCCATGCGCCCATGATGAAGTCGGTGGCGATCATCTTTCCGTTTCGGATCGCCGCGCCGAGCTGGCAGAAGATACAGGCGACGATGGAATAGGCGACAAACTCCGACACCCCGTTGAGCGGCAGGGACAGGAACTTCCGCGACAGCACGTCGACGAAGATGAACAGCATGAAGCTGGCGACGACGGTCGAGCCCACGGCCGTGAAGCTCATGGACAGGGCGGCAAGCGCATCGTCCGCCCTTTTCCAGGCGGAGTGCCCCTTGCCGGCGGCCTCGGTATTTTCATAGGTCATGGATCGTGAAACGCATCTGTCCGGAGGGCGGGTGGAGAAATTTGCGTCCCCGTCCAAAGGAGACGGGGACGCGTTGCCTGCGTGCCGGCTAGATGTTCGCCGACCAGTCGCGCAACGGCTTGGCGCCCTGCGCCTGCACCGTTTCCATGAAGGCCTTCATGATCTCGCGCGCCGGAACGCCGTTTTTCTCCGTGGCCTCGACCCAGGCCTTGCCCAGATCCGGCATGCGGTCGACCCACTCCTGCTTCTGCTCCATGGGCATGTCGGAGACATGCGCGCCTTCCTTTTCGAAGGCTTCGAAGACCTGCTTCTCGCGTTGCACGATCAGGTCGGCGTTCGCCTTGGAGTATTCGCCGCCGAGTTCCGCCAGCACCTGCTGTACGTCTTCGGGAAGCGAGGCGTAGGTATCGGCGTTGATGCCGAAGCCGCCGAAGGTCAGGGGGCCGGTGTCGACCCGGGTGACATAGGGTGCGACCTCATGCAGCTTCAGAGGATAGGCGCCCGTGGAGATCAGCAGCACGCCATCGCCCACGCCGGTCTGGACCTGGCTGTACATCTGCGGAATGCCGGTCGCGACCAGGGACGCGCCGAGCGGTTCGATCCAGGGCGCGAGCGACACGCCGCCAAGGATCTTCAAGCCTTCCAGATCGGACAGCTTTTCGATCGGCTTCTTGGTGTAAAGGCTGTAGCCGTCGGAGCAGCAGGAGCCGAAGAAACGGACGTCATACTTGGCCCATTCCGCCTTCATCGCCGGCTGTTCGGCGTTGAGCAGGTTCATTGTATTGATCGCCTGCGCCACCGTCTGGGTGACGAAGGGCGTCGAATACATGATGTTCTGCAGCGGCAGGCTCGCCGGCTCGAACAGGGAGCCGATCCAGCCCATGTCGGTGAGCTGTGTCGTCACCGCCTCGAGCGTTTGGTTGAAATTATAGAGCGTTCCTCCGAACGCTTCCGTCCAGTCGATCCTGTAGTCGGAGCCCCTCTCCTCCAGAAGCGCGTTCGACTTGTCGACAATAACCGTTTTCAACGGGCCGACCCACGGAATGATCAGCGGATGGCTGGATGCGATCGTCAGCGGAATGGTCTTTTGTGCAAACGCCCGGCTCCCTCCCAGAAGCGGCAGTGCGGTTGCCGAGATCATCGCCGTGACAGCGGTCCTTCGCGTAATCTTCATTTTCTGTTCCTCCCAGAATTTTAGACTTATTCCTCCGTAATTCTCGCGAGACCCTCCTTCCAAATTGGCTAGTCCAGAATGAGATCAACCAAACGACGCGTCAAGGCAGTTATGCCAATTCCTTTGCGGCCGACCTGACGCGCCGGTTCGTGTTTCCTTGCTTCAGTCGAAATTGTTCGGGCGGCCCTGGCGCACGTAGTCGACGACGGAGGCAATGCCCTGCTTGGTGTGGATCGCCTTCTTCTTGGCGACATGGCCGAACATCTGGATCCCGAAGCCGCCGTCGAGATCGTTGACGATGCGCTGTTTCCAGGGACGACGCACGATCTGAGTGGTCAGCCGGCGGGTGGTTCGCGGCTGGGTCATGATGTGATCGGCAATGGTGAAGGCCCGGTCGATCAGCTGATCACGCGGCAGAACCTCGTTGACCATGCCCCATTCCAGCGCCTGCTGCGGGGTGATCGCCTGACCGGTCAGCAGAGCGTAAGCCGCCCGCTTCACGCCCAGGAGCTCCTGAAAGCAATTATGAATGCCGTCCGCCGGACAGGAGCCGATGTCATAGTGCAGGTCGAAGATGGTGGCATCGTCCGCAGCCAGGGAAATGTCGCACATCAAGACGATTTCGGAATGGAAGCCCGGACCGTTCATGAGGCCGATGGTCGGGATCTCCAGATCGTTGATCAGCGAGCTGACATTGATGCGTCCATCCTTGTAGGCGTATTCATACGCCCAGTACTCCATGTCCTCTTCTTCCAGCGCAAAGCCGTTCGGATCGGAATCCATCATGAATTCCTCGCCGGAACCGGTCAGGATCATGATTTCGTTTTTCGGATCGGCGCCGACGACCTTGAGCATCTGCCCCAAGGCCCGGTGGTTTTCCACGCTGAGCTGAATCGGGCCGCCGAGCGTGTGCGCCTCGACCAGCAGGACGCCGTCGTCGCGCCGGGTCATCTTGAAGAAGTCCTTGAAGGTCTCCTTGTATTCGTCGAAGTCGGGTGTGGATACGAACTGCTGAAGAGACACTGTTTCCTCCTGTCTTTTCTCACCTGTTGCCGCGAGCGGTCATTCCGGCTTGATGGTCATGCCCGCGGACTCGGCCTGCACCTGGAACAGGGACAGGAAGTCGTCGTCGCGGTGGCCGCGTCCGATGGCGTTCTGGATGAGCTGCATGACGCCCGCCCCGACGGGCATCGGCATCTCCTGTGCCCGTGCAATGGCAAGGCCGAGATCGAAATCCTTGCGCAGGAGTTCGGTCGTGAAGGTCGGGGTCCAGTCGAGCGACAGCATGTCGGGCGTGCGCTTGCGCACCCAGTCGCTGGCAAGCACCGTGTTGTTCAGGAACTCAAGGAAAGCAGCGCGCGGCACGCCGGACTTTTCGGCGAGCGCCGTCACCTCGCTCAGGGACTGCACGATCATGCCGAGATAGAGGTTGTGGCAGATCTTGACGACGCGCGCCTGCTCGCCCTCCCCGACCCAGACCGAGGTCTTGCCGATGGCGTTCAGGTATGGCCGTGCAGCCTCATAGGTCGCCTTCGGGCCGGATGACATGAGGATCGACTGGCCTTCGGCCACCACATGCGGGTTGCCGCTGATGGGCGAGGCCAGGAAGCCGACGCCCTTTTCATCGGTCAGGCGGCGCACCTCCGCAGAGGCCTCCGCACTGACGGAGGAACAGTCGACGATGATCCGCGGCAGCTTCGGCGCCGACAGCAACCCGCCCTCGCCGGCGACGACCTGTTCCAGATCCTTCGGCGTCGACACCATGATGAAGACAATGTCGGTCGCGGCCAGGTCGTGGATGGTGTCGGCAACCTTCGCCCCGGCTTTGGCCAGATCGTCGGTCTTGGAGCGTGTCCGGTTCCAGACCGTGACGTCATTGCCCGCCTGGAGCAGCCGGCCGGCCATCGCGGCGCCCATTCGTCCGGTGCCAAGCCAGCCAAGAGTGAGTTCGGAACTCATATCCGCCATTTCCTTTTCTGTTCCAATCGCTTGCCGGCTCAAACCGGCGCGTATTCGCCAGGTGCTGCGTCGACGACCGGTGCAGCGGGCGCTGCGCCCGTCCGGGACAACGCGGACCAGACCGCATCGATGATGTCCTGCGTGCCAAGCCCGTATTTCCTGAAGAGCGGCGGCGCGGTGCGTGCGCCTTCGGCAAAGGTGTCGCGCAGACCGATCCGCCGCAGCGGACAGCCGACACCGGCCTCCGCCATGACTTCCGCCACCGCCGATCCGAGCCCGCCGATGATCGAATGGTTCTCCGCCGTCACCACGAGTTTCGAGCGGCGCGCCACATCGAGAACGGTATCGTTATCAAGCGGCTTGACCACCGGCACGTTGACGACCCGGGTCGATACGCCGGCAGCCTCGAGCGCCTCAGCCGCCGCGATGGCTGCCGACAGCATCATGCCGTTGGCAAGGATGGAGGCTTCGTCGCCTTCCTTGATGATCTGGGCCCTGGTCATGGAGAATTCGTGGTCGTCATCGAAGATCACCGGGATCTCGCCACGCTTCAGGCGCAGGTAGACCGGGCCCGGGTGATCGACGATCGCCGGCAGCGCCTTGCGGATCTCGACCGCGTCCGCCACGTCGACGACAGTCATGTTCGGGATGGCCCGCATCAGCGCCACATCCTCGATGGCCTGATGGCTCGGCCCGCCCGGACTGGATACGCCCGGCATGAAGCCGACGATGCGGACCGGCAGGTTCGGGTAGGCGACCGAGTTGACGATCTGGTCGAGCGGCCGGCGGGTCGAAAAGACGCCGAAGGAATGCACGAAGGGGATATGACCGCAGCGCGCAAGCGCGCCCGCCATGCTGACCATGTTGGCTTCGGCCATGCCGGCGTGAATGAACCGCTCCGGAAACATGTCCTGGAACAGGTCGATCTCGCACTGGCGGGTCAGGTCGCCGGTCAGACAGACGATTTCCTTGCGCTCGCGCGCCAGATCGACAAGCGCCTGGCCGTAGGGTTTCAAAACGGTCGGATAGGGACGATTACGCAAGACGGGCCTCCAGTTCCGCGATGGCCGCCTCGGCAAGCTCTTCCGGAAGTTTGATGAAATGCCCGTCCGCACCATCGGGTAAGACCGACAGGCCGTGGACCGTGGATGTCCGGCCGATGACCACCGCGGGCTTGCCGGCCTGGACCGCCTGGCCCAGCGCGCCGTCGACGGCTTCCACGTCATGACCGTCCACATCGAATGCCGCCCAGCCGAAACTTTCCCATTTCGCCGCGATCGGCTCGAGGGTCGTAATCGAGGACACGGGACCGTCCACCTGGCTGTCATTGGCATCGAGAAGGACGGTCAGATTGTCGAGCTTGTTGTGGGCGGCAAAGAGCGCTGCCTCCCAGAGCTGCCCCTCCTCCAGTTCGCCGTCGCTGATGAGCACATAGACGCGGCTGTCGGTGTTGCCGGCCATTTTCAGCGCCAGCGCAAAGCCGCAGGCGCCTGACAGGCCCTGGCTCAGCGAACCCCCGGTCAGGTCGACCGCCGGCGACTTTTCCGTGCCGATGGCTTCCAGACGCGAGCCGTCGTGGCCGTAGGTTTCCAGAAGCGCCTCGTCCAGATGGCCGATTTCGGCGGCTGCGGCGAAGGCCGCGATGATGTAGTGGCCCGGCGAAATCACGATCCTGTCGGTGTCCGGCCGGTAGTGGCGTGCATAAAGAGCCGCGAAGAGTTCGGCCGACGACAGCATCTGGCCGAGATATCCAAAACCGTGCGGCGCAACCATTTGAACCGCGCGCAAGCGCAGCCGGTCCGCGAAGCGGCTGAGATCCCTGTTCGGAATCATGTTTTCCTCCCATTCAAAGTGGATTAGCCACTTTTCTTTTTTGATAATCGTCTCGCGCTTCTCCTGTCAATCGGCTTTCGACCCCGCATTGCGGTATTTGCGCTGGAATTGAGATTTATTCCGCTGATTTCAGCGCTTCTTGCGAATGGAAAATTTTACACATGAGGCCCTTACGGTTCAGCAACCGGGACTGACTGAAACACGAAACTTGGCTAGATCCATCTAATCGGATAAGCCAATTTCAATCGAACATGAGCGTTTCAGCAATCAGAGGATTTGAATCCGACCCAAAATCGGCCTCAAGTTGCACATCGAGGGCCTTACCTCTACGTAGATTCACTATGTGGACAGATACCACATAGTGAGAACGATACCGGCCAAGCCAGATTGACATTGAACGACAGCCGGCTATACCGGCATTAACAAGGGGCGAGGAGACGCCGAGGAAGTCGATGGCACGCACGAAGCTGCTTCAGGACAAGCACCTATGGAACGCCATACCGGAGATGGCCGCTGATCGCGAAAACGGGCATCCCCTGGCCGCGGAGGACCTTGCGTCCCAGATCCAGGATTTCATCATCGCGCAGAACCTGTCGGAAGGCGCGCGCCTTCCGTCGGAACGCGACCTTGCCAAGATGTTCGGCACCAGCCGGCCAACGGTGAGCCAGGCGATCCGGATCCTCGTGGTCAAGGGCCTGATCCAGTCCCGGCGCGGGTCAGGGTCCTATGTCACGCGGCGCCCCCAGGAGAGCCTCGCGGCCTCCGTCAACCTGATGCTGGATCTCGACCGGGATTCGGTCCACCACCTCAATGACCTGCGCCTGTGGCTTGAAACCATGGGGATTGTCGAGGCGGTGGAACGGGGAACGGACGAGGAAATCGCGGCCGGCGAAGCCGCACTTGAGTTGCTCAAGGAAAGCACCGGCGACATTTCGGCCTGGATGAGTGCCGACACCCAGTTTCACTCCACGCTCGTGCGCGCCTCGCACAATCCCTATCTGTCTTCGATCTTCGAAAGCGTTCACACCACGCTGATCGAGTACGAATACCGGGTCTGGGTCGACAAGGGCACGGTGCCGAAATGGCTGCGGAAGACCGAAGCCGCCGCCGTGACCGCGATCCACGAACCGATCCTGCTGGCCTTCAAGAACCGGGATGCCGAAGCCGGCAAGATCGCCGTCCTGCACCATCACTACGTCATGGCGCAGCACCTGATCGCCAGCCACGCGGAGTAATAGACTATAGCGAGAACCGACGGGTTATCTTGAACGGTTTCAACGAGTATTGGATCGTTTCCTTTAATGAGACCGGGGCAGGTGCACATGTCCGAAATTTGATGTTACCGTCCATGTCATCCGAAATTCGTCCGAAACGCTCATTTTCCAATGTCTGCCCCAATTTCTGTTTTTATTAATTGCTCCGTGGCTGATCGCATTATTCGCCATTCAATCTTCCTTTTTGCAGCCGTGGTGGCGGGACTGACATGTGCGCCCTCGGAAGCCCAGGAAGGCCTTCTGCTTTACGCACCCAATTTCAACGACGACAACGTCAGTGTCCTCACGACCAACGCGGACGGGACCTTGTCGTCGACCACGACGATCGGCAGCGTCGGGTCATCGCTCCTCTATACCAATGTCCGTCAGGACCAGGCCTTTGCCTATGTGTCTGCCAGATCCAGCAACCAGCTGCGCGTCATCGACACCGCGACGCAAACGGTTATCCAGACGATCGCAACCGGAACGCAGCCCTCCGAGATGATCGCCAGTCCCGATGGGACCAGGCTCTATGTAGCAAACGGCGGCGGCGGCGTTTCCGTCTTTTCCGCCGATCCGATCACGGGGATGCTGACTGCGGATACCACGATCCCGACCGGCGGCGGCAGCGGTAATCGCGCCCTGACCATCAGTCCGGACGGCTCCCGCCTCTATGTTGTGGACCAGTCACTGGACAGGTTGCTCGTCATCGACACGGCGACAAACAGCGTCTCGACGACCGTTACCGTCGGGGACCAGCCTCTCGGCGCAGCGATCAGTCCTGACGGATCTAAGGTCTATGTGACCAATTTCACCGACAGCACCGTCTCGATCGTCGATACGGCCACCAACTCCGTCACCGCGACGATCGGGCTGGCCTTCGGCGGCACGAACGGCAACGGCCCCGACGGCGTCACAGCAAGCCCTGACGGGAAATTCGTTTATGTCGCCAACCGGACGACCGGCAACATCACAGTCATCGATGCGGCAACGAATTCCACGGTCGGTATCTTTTCAAATGGCTCCCAGACAAGCGGCGTTTCCCTGTCGCCCGACGGAACCCACCTTTATGCAAGCTCACAAGGTGCGTCCGACAAGGTCACCGCATACAGCATCGATTCGGCGACGGGCCTTCTGACGTCAATCGGCTCGACCGCCACGGGAGACTCTCCGCAACGAGCCAGCATCTGCGGCAATGGCGACAGCCTGCTGGCGAGCGGCAGGACCTTTGTCGCGAAGACCGGGGCGGCGCTCGGATGCACGGGAACTTCCGCCGATTTTACCGGCGGCACGCTTTTAGTCAGCGGCACGAACCTCGACTTCGATACGTCGGTGACCCTCGGCAGCGGCGGCGGCACGGTCGATACCAATGGCAACAATGCGACGATTTCCAGCGTGGTCAGCGGCAGCGGAGGGGTCACCAAGACCGGTTCCGGAACGCTGACGCTTTCGGGTACGAACACCTAATACCGGGGCGACGGTTGTCAGCTCGGGCGTGCTCCAGGCCGGATCGACCTCCGCCTTCGGCTCCAATTCCGCGGCGAGCGTGAGTTCCGGTGCGACCCTGGACCTTGCCGGCTTTTCAAACACTCTGGGATCCCTGTCGGGTGCGGGCACGGTGACGTCCAGTGCTTCGGGCAACGTCACCCTGACGGCGGGCGGAGACAACAGCTCAACGACATTCTCGGGCTCGATCAACGACGGATCGGGCACGCTCGCCCTGACCAAGACAGGTTCGGGAACGCTGACGCTTTCCGGCACGAACACATATAGCGGCGGCACGTCCGTTCTTTCGGGCATCCTGTCGGTCAACGGCAGCATCGGCGACGTGACGGTCAGTGGCGGCAGACTGGGCGGCAACGGAACGGTCGGCAACGTCACGGTCAATTCCGGCGGCGCGTTCGCGCCGGGCAATTCGGTCGGCAAGACCACGGTATCCGGAAACGTGACCTTCAAGAGCGGATCCGATTACCGGGTGGAGGTCAACGACGGCGGCAACACGGCGGGCGTGAACAATGATTTCATTTCCGCCAGCGGGACGGCCACCATCGACAGCAATGCCACAGTCACCGTTCTCGCCGAGAATGGCACGGACGACGGGTCGACCTATGCCGACAAGACGACCTACACGATCCTGTCGGCGACGGGCGGGATCACCGGCACATTCGGGGCGCTGACGGAGAATTTCGCGTTTCTGAGCGGTCAGCTCAGTTATGACGCGACGAACGTCTACCTGGCGCTGGCACGCAACGACCAGAGCCTGACAGGCGCGGCCCAGACGGCCAACCAGCTGAATACCGCAACCGCCGTGGACAATCTGGGCGCCGGATCCAGTGTATACGACGCGCTTCTGTTTCAAAGTGCGTCGGGGGCACGTACCGCCTATGACAATCTGTCAGGGGAAATCCATGCCTCGACCGCCACGGTTCTTGCCGAGGATGCCCGTTTCATCCGCAATGCCGCATACGATCGGAGCCGGGTCGTCATGAGCCGCGCCGGCCTTATCGATCCGGTCTCCGACGGCGAAGGCGGACAGACCGCGACACACGGCGAAAGCGCCCCTGGAACCATGAACGCCCCGGGCGCCGGCAATGCCCTGTGGATGACGGCCGTGGGCGGCTTCGGCGACTGGTCGGCGACCGCAAACACGGCAAAGCTCTCCAGTTCGACCGGCGGATTTCTGGCCGGCATCGACGGCGTCATCGGCGATGCCTTTCATCTCGGCGTTCTCGGCGGTTATCAGAAATCCGACATCGACGTGAATGCACGGGCATCCTCGGCAACGGTCGATACCTATCTCATGGGGCTTTACGGTTCCACGCGGATCGACGCGGTCGCCTTGCGCCTTGGCGGATCCTATGCCGGGCACGACATCGACAGCGACCGCAGTGTCACCATCGGAGCGTTTTCCGACAGCCTGACAGCCAATTACGGCGGCCACTCTCTCCAGGCCTTTGCCGAAACCGGCCTGCCCCTCGATGTCGGCGGATATGCACTGGAACCTTTCGCCGGACTGGCCCATGTCAACGTCCGTACCGACGGCTTTACCGAGAGTGGCGGAGCGGCCGCGCTCTCGGTGGACGCGTCGACCACGTCCGTCACCTTCATGACGCTGGGACTGCGTGCCGGAGGCTCTGTCGATCTTGGCCAGGCGGTTGCCCGTTTCCACGGCGGCCTCGGCTGGCAGCACGCGCTCGGCCCCGTCGATCCGTCCGTGCAGAACAGTTTTGCCGGCGGGACGGATTTCACGGTCAGAGGTACGCCCATTGCCCGCGATGTGCTGACTATCAACACCGGGCTTGAGATGGACGTTGCGGATAACGCCTCACTCGGCCTGGCCTATGACGGATACCTTTCCGGCGACAGTTCGCTCCACGACGTGAAGGCAAGATTCAGCCTGCGCTTCTAGGGGATGGGAAACACGGGGGAAGCGGATCTTGCCGCGCGACGACGTCGACCTGACGATTGCCACTCCGGTTTCAATCTCCCAACATAATCGGTGCGCGGCCGAGGATGGCTTCCGCCCGCTTCCAGTTCCTTTGAGATCGAACGTCCACCCTTGCATTCGCAACCGTTGATTTCGGCGGCTACACTTTAGTTCGTCACACTCTAAACCAACTTGACAATTGTATACATACATTCTATTTTGTATTCCTTTAATATTCGATATGATATTTTTCAATTTTACGTTTTCTCTTTAAGTAAATAAAACACTCCTTGACAAAATTTCTGAATGACGGTGGGCTATATACCTTGAAAGGCGTTTTGCCTTCGAGGAGATTGTCCGCGAATGCCGTGTTTTGAAGAGTATGAGTCTTTTGATGCGATCGGCCTTGCCGATCTGATTGCGAAAAGGGAAATTAGCGCAAGCGAGGCTCTGGATGCGGCCCTTGCGCGTGCTCATGCTCTCAATCCCGAACTGAACGCGCTGACCATGCTGCGCGAGGATGCCGCCAGACAGGCGGCCGAGGGACGGCTCCCTGACGGCCCTCTTTGCGGCGTGCCTTTCCTATTGAAGGACCTGGGTGCGGAAGCCATCGATTTCCCCGCCAACAATGGCTCCAATCTGTTGCGCGATACGCGCTATTCGCAAAACTCGACGCTGATCGACCGGCTCTTTGCCTCCGGCGTGAACACCTTCGGACGGACCACCGCCCCGGAAGGGGGCGTCGGATGCGCGACAGAGGCAGCTGTTTACGGCGGACCGACGCGCAATCCCTGGGATCTTGAGCGAACCCCCGGCGGATCGTCGGGCGGGTCGGGTGCCGCGGTTGCCGCCGGGATCGTGCCGGCGGCCCATGGCTCGGACGGCGGCGGATCCGTGCGCATCCCTGCGTCCTCCTGCGGCCTGTTCGGCTTCAAGCCGACCCGCGCGCGCCTGCCGGACGGGCCTTTCTCCGGCGAGGGCTGGGCCGGCATGGCGATCGAAGGCTTCCTGACGCGCAGCGTGCGCGACACGGCCCTTCTGCTCGACATCTGCGAGGGCGCCGATCTCGGGGCCCCCTACTGGGCGCCACCGTTGCACGCGAGCTTTACGGCCGCGGCAGACGCCACCGGCAAGCCGCTCAGAATTGCGGTCTGCGAGACCACGCTCACCGGGGATCCGATCCATGCGGACTGCCGGACCGCCGTGCAGGATGCGGCGAAGCTTTTGGAAAGCATGGGCCACGCTGTGACCCCGGCCTGCCCGCAGGCCGCCGATACCAATGGAATGATGACGGCCTGGACCGATATCGTCGCCAGCGGCACGGCCTTGTGGGTGCGCAAGGCGCTTGCCAAACGAAACCGCGACCTGCGCCCGGATGATATTGAGAACGTTGTGCGCAGCGCCTGCGCGCATGCCGCCACCATCTCGGGCGACGCCTATCTGGAAGCGGTTGAGAAGATCCATGCCTACGGCCGGCAGATGGCCGCGTTTTTCGAAGACCACGATGTGTTGCTGACCGCAACGCTCGCCGAGCCGCCGGCTCTGGTCGGCCGTTTTTCCCACGACCGCGAAAGCTATCTCGACTACCGGCTCGGCCCGGACGGGGTATTCGCCTATTCACCGTTCACCGCGTCGTTCAATGCGACCGGGCAACCGGCGGCCTCCGTTCCTCTCCACTGGACCGCGTCCGGTCTTCCGGTCGGGATCCATCTCGCCGGGCGGTTCGGTGAAGACGAAACTCTCATGACGCTATGCGCCGAGCTGGAACGGGCGCAGCCGTGGTTTGCGAAACGGCCCCCGGTCCGGTTTCGACAGGACAATTCAGGCAATTCCGGAGAACCCCAGTAATGGAACAGGGCGTGGCGATATCGGCGCAATCGGTCTCGAAAGTCTTCGGTGTTCCGCCGAACGGCATGCGGGCGCTCGATACGGTTTCGGTGGACATCCGGCGCAACGAGTTTTTCACCCTGCTGGGCCCGTCAGGCTGCGGCAAGACCACGCTGCTGCGCATGATTGCCGGTTTCGAAGCGCCGACCGAAGGCACGATCCTGCTGGAGGGCACCGACATAACGGCCGCCCCGCCGTTCAAGCGCCCGGTGAACACGGTCTTCCAGAGCTATGCGCTGTTTCCCCATCTCACGGTGGCGCAAAACATCGCCTTCGGTCTCGAGATGCTTGGCCGCGGCAAGGCGGAGATCGATACAGCCGTGCGCGAGATGCTGGCGCTCGTTCGCATGGAGGAAATGGGCGGACGTCTTCCGGCGCAGCTTTCGGGCGGCCAGCAGCAGCGCGTCGCGCTGGCCCGCGCCCTTGCGCCCCGGCCCTCCGTCCTGTTGCTGGACGAGCCCCTGTCGGCCCTCGACCTGAAACTGCGCCAGCAGATGCAGATCGAACTCAAGCGGATGCAGAGGGACACCGGTATCACCTTCATCTTCGTTACCCATGACCAGGAAGAAGCTCTGACCATGTCGGACCGGATCGGCGTCATGAACGGCGGCAAAATCCTGCAGGTCGGCAGTCCGCATGAAATCTACAATCGCCCGGTCAACCGTTTCGTGGCGAGCTTCATAGGGGAATCGAATTTTCTCGATGCGGAGATTGTCGAAGGCGGGCAGCCCGCCCGCGTCAGGCTGGCAGGCGGGGTCGAGGCGACCGCCGAGTGCACGAGCGGCGAAGCCCCGTCCGGCAAGGTGACGCTCACGGTCCGGCCCGAGCACATCGTGCTAGGCCAGGGAAGCGGCGAAGGCGGGCTTGCCGGCAAGGTCACCAACACCTTGTATTTCGGCACCGACATGCATTGCTACATCGATCTGGACAACGGCACGCAGCTTGTCGCCCGGACGCCGGCGACGACCGATGGCCGGAGCGTCCATCAGGTTGGCGATAACGTCAGCATCGGCTTTACGCCCGGTGCCCTGCGCATCATAGGAGGCTGATCATGACCATGGTGCCGCCTGAAGCCGGGGTGTTGGAGGCAAACGTCGAGGCCGCGCGCGTCAAACGCAACTGGCTGCTTTCCCTGCCGGCCCTGTTGCTGCTGCTGATCGGCGCGTCGGGTCCGCTGCTCATCGTGCTGGTCTATTCGTTCATGGAACCGGGCGATTTCAGCGGTATCGTCTGGAAGCCGACATTCGATGCCTGGGTGCAGATCTTCTTCACCCGCGACATCTTCGACGACACGCTGGGGCTGGCCGATGCCCATCTGACGATCTTCTGGCGCTCCGTACGGCTGTCGCTGCTGACCACGCTGATCACCATCGCCTTCGGCCTGCCGACGGCCTATTTCATCGCCACCCGGCCAGGACGCGCCCGCGTGTTCTGGCTGTTCCTGATCACGATCCCGTTCTGGACCAACCTGCTGGTGCGTACCTTCGCGATCCTGGAGGTGATCCGCAGCGAGGGCCTGATCAACACCTGGCTGCAGCGCCTTGGCGTGATCTCCGAGCCGATCCAGATCATGTACACCGACACGGCGGTGCTGATCGGCATGGCCTATGTCTATCTGCCGCTGATGGTCCTGCCGCTCTACGCGGCCATCGAGCGCTTCGACTTCAAGCTCGTCGAGGCCGGATACGACCTTTACGCCAATCGCTGGCAGGTGCTGCGCCGGGTCATCCTGCCCATCGTCAAGCCCGGGATCGTCGCCGGGTCGATTCTGGTCTTCGTACCCTCCCTTGGCGCCTATGTGACGCCACGGGTCCTGGGCGGCGGCAAGAACATGATGATCGGCAATTTCATCGAGCTGCAGTTCGGTCAGGGTCGCAACTGGCCTCTGGGCTCGTCATTGTCGATCCTGCTGCTCTTGATCGTGATGGTGGCGCTGCTGGTCTATGTGCGCGTCTCCACCAGGGGAGGCGACAATGCGTAAGGGAAAGCCTTTTTCAATCCGCCGGATTCCCGGCTTCACCGCGATCGCCATCACCTGCTTCGTGCTGCTTTACGCGCCGATCCTGACAATCGTCGTCTATTCGTTCAATGCAGGCGAATCGGTGGCCCTCTGGAAAGGCTTTTCCATCGACTGGTATTTCGTGGCGGCCGGAAACCAGGCGGTTCAGGAAGCCACGCTGCGCTCGCTCATCATCGCACTGTGGGCCTCGGCGATTTCGACCACCCTGGCCACCATGGCGGCGCTGGGGACGACGCGAACGCGCCGCTTTTCCGGGCAGACGCTCATCTACGTGATGATCAACCAGCCGCTGATGGTGCCCGAGATCGTCACCGCCGTGGCGCTCCTGATCTTCTTCGCCAGCATCAAGGTCGCCACCGGTTATTCCGGGCTCGGCTATCTGATCCTGGCCCATTCGGCCTTCTGCATCCCCTTCGCCTACATGCCGATCCGGGCGCGCATGGAGGGCATGGACCTGGCGCTGGAAGCCGCCGCGGCCGACCTTTATGCTACGCCGTGGCGCACCTTCCGGCGGATCACCCTGCCGCTGATGGCGCCGGGCATCGTCGCCGGCGCCATGCTGGCCTTCGTCATTTCGCTCGACGATGTCATCATCACCGAATTCGTCAAATCGGCCGGCCAGGATACGCTGCCGACCTACATGCTCGGCCAGTTGCGCCGCGCCATCACGCCGGAGGTGAACGCCATCTCCACCGTGCTGCTCGCGCTGACCGTCGTTCTTCTCACCCTGTTCTTCCTGCTGTCGGGGAGGAACACGGAGAAAAGCTGAAATAAACCGAAGCTGCAAAAAGGAGTTTGATTGATGCGCCTATCTCTGTTGACGACCACGACGGCGGCATTGCTCGCCACCACAACGATGGCGTTCGCCGCGGGCGAGCTCAATATCTACAACTGGGGCAACTACACGAACCCGGAGCTGATCAAGAAGTTCGAGGAAAAATACGACGTCAAGGTCACCGTGACCGACTATGATTCCAACACCACGGCGCTGACCAAGATCGAGGCCGGCGGCAGCGGTTTCGACATCGTCGTGCCGACAAGCAGCTATGTTCCGATCTATGTCGAAAAGGGGCTTCTGCTCGAAACCCGCCCCGACCAGATGGAAAACTTCAAGAACGTCGCCAAGCGCTGGGTCGACGTGCCTTGGGATCCGGGCCGTCACTACACCGTGCCGTGGCAGTGGGGAACGACCGGGGTGGCGGTCAACAAGAAGACCTACTCGGGCGACCCCAACACCTCGGCCATCTTCCTCGATCCGCCGGCCGAACTCGTCGGCAAGGTCAACGTGGTTCCCGAAATGAACGACGTGATCAACATGACGATCTTCTATGTCGGCGGCGAGGCCTGCACGGAAGACAAGGAAGTGCTGAAAAAGGTGCGCGACACCCTGGTCGCGGCCAAGCCGAAGTGGCTTTCCATGGATTACGGCACCACCGACAAGCTCAAGAGCGGCGAATACCAGGCGACCGTCAACTGGAACGGCTCCACCTTCCGCGCCCGGCTGGAGAACCCGGACGTCGTCTACGGCTATCCCAAGGAAGGCTATCCGCTGTGGATGGATGCGGTCGCGGTGCTGAAGGACGCCAAGAACGTCGAGAACGCCAAGCTGTTCCAGAACTTCATCATGGACCCGGAAAACGCCGCCCTGATTTCGGCCTTCGCCCGTTATGCCAACGGCATTGCCGGTTCGGAAGAATTCATGCCCGCGGACATGAAAGGCGCACCGGAACTCGACACGCCGGAAGAGTTCCAGGCCGCCGGCCAGTTCCTGCCGTTCTGCCCGAAGTCCGCGCGTGACATCTACACCGCGATCTGGACCGAGTTGCAGAAATAAGCCTTACGCGACAAAGGTGGAGCGGTTGCGGCCGCTCCACTCATCGTGGCTCTGGCGGACCTGCGTGTATCGACCCGGAGCCAGCAAACCTGCAGACCGTCGACGTCCCTGCCCTGTGCGCGGAAGAACAAATTAAAGGTGAGTATCGATTGCATAGAACAAACATTTAGGCTGAGTTGCCATGTGCGATACCGAACTTATATATTATTTATTATTATTTATTTTCTTCATAATAAGCTTAATTACGACACGAATTCATAATTTCGAAATTCTGAGTTTTGTTTATTCTAAAAATATATATGGTATATACTCTTTTATTCTTCTGATTATTTTTATTTTATTTAAGAATTATGTCATAAGAGTATTAGATTTCATCTTTTGCCCATAAGACCTCACTGTGCGAACCGATAAAAAAGACACATCGACTACATAAATAACAGCACCGTTTCGACACGATGCCGATACGACGGAACAGCGAGCATCGGCGCGCTTTCCACAGTCGAATTTCATCAGCTATTTCAAAGGGAAGTGGCGCACCGGGGAGGATTCGAACCCCCGACCCCCAGATTCGTAGTCTGGTGCTCTATCCAGCTGAGCTACCGGTGCTTAAGGCCTGTGATCGGGCGGGGACGGTCTTGCGGACGTGCCGCGCAGTCTGTCGTGCCTGACCTGGCTGGGTCATGTGCGGGCCGCGTGAAGCGCGTTCCCGAACAGGGCGCTACTCCTAATGCCGTCCGATTTGGAATGCAAGGGCAATTTCATTTTTTTTGAAAGGCCCGCGCGACAAGTCCGGAAAACAGGCGAAACGCGCGATTCCCACCTGTTGACATCGTTCGCTCAGCTCCGATCGGGCAGGTCGATGCAGAAGCAGGCGCCGGGTTTGGTCTCGTCCAGTTCGATCCGGCCGCCGTGGGCCTTGAGGAGTTCCGCCGCAATGGCCAGGCCGAGACCGACGCCGCCCTGTTTGGAGCCGCTGTGGAAGGCCTTGAACAGGGCCTTCCTGATGTTGGCCGGGATGCCGGGGCCGGTGTCGGCCACGGTGATCTGGACCGACGCGCCTTCCCGCTTCGCGTCGAGGATGATGCGCCGGACAAGGGTCGCATCCTTTTCCGACTCAAGGGCCTGGAGCGCATTGCGGCACAGGTTCAGAAGAACGCGGAAGATCTGCTCCGGATCCGCATCGATCTCCAGGTCTTCCGGCACCCGATTCTCGAATGTGACGGCGGCGTGTTCGGTGAGACCGAGGACATCGGCGATATCCTCGCCGACCCGGCGCAGTTCGATCAGCCGACGTTTGGGCGCTTCCTCCTGGGCCTTGCCGTAGGACATCACCGCCTGGGTATAGCCAACGGCCCGGTCGAGGGTCGCCAGGATCTTCGGGGCGAGCCGGGTCACCGTCGGGTCGGGCACATGCTCCAGACGCTCCAGGAAGAGCTGGGCGGAAGCCAGAAGATTGCGCAGGTCGTGGTTGATCTTCGACACCGCGAGGCCGAGATCGGCCAGTCTCTGTTTCTGGTTCAGGGCGCGTGACAGCGCCTCCTCCATGGCGGCAAGACGGACCTCCGCATCGCCGAGCTCGTCCTGACGCCCGGAGATCTTGATGACCCTGGAGGTGTCTTCCGGGGTTTCGGCGAAACGGTCCATGGATTCCGTCAGCCGCTGCAGCGGCCGCACGAACAGGGCGCGCAGGCTGACATAGACGAGCGTGGCGGTGATGATGGAAATCACCAGCGACAGCCCGAGGATGCGCCATGAGAAGGCCAGCATGTCCGCCTGAAGGAGCCTGACCGGCAAAACGATGTCGACGCGCTTGACGTAGCCCATCTGCCCCTTGCCGACCACGCGCATAAGGCCATCGCCGGAATAGGCAAGGGTGCGGAAGCTCTCCAGGATCGAGCGCAGCGGCGACATCTCGCCCATGTCGACGACGAAGTCGACCACCGGGACCGTATCTTCCATGGCGATCAGGCTGCGCCGGCTGCTCTGGTCGAGCGAAATGGCAACGGCGCCGGTGGTGCGCAAGAGTTCCTCCTGCAGGCGCGGCGCGATGGTGTTGGTTTCGGCGAGAACGGACGCGGCGACACCGGCCGTGGTCAGCCGGTCCTGCAGCCAGTTGTTGCGGAAGTTGGCGACCGAGGGCACATAGATGCAGACTTCCGCCAGCATGACGAAAAGAATGGTCAGGAGCAGCAGCTTTCCCGACAGGCCGCCCAGACGATACCCCCTGCCCCAGAAGGAACGAAGGCCTCCGGTGCGCGCTTCAGACGGTTCGGCTTTGCCTTTCGGCACGCCTTCATGCTTCATCTGGCTAACTTCCAATCGGTCTGGCTGGATGTCACATCCACCATCTAACCGAAAATCCTCAGGAATTGCACGACCCTGCGGACCCAGGGATTTTTCGGCGCGTCGCCATAATAGGAAATTGCGGCCCGGCGCACCAGTTCTCCGAGTGTCGGGTAAGGCGCCACAAATCCAGCGAGCGCCTTCATCGTCATTTTCTGCGAGACGGCCAGGGACAGGAGATTGACGATCTCGCCGGCCTGAGCGCCGACGATGTCCGCGCCGAGCAACCGACCACCTGGACCGGCGATCAGCTTGAGGCAGCCGACCGTCTTGCCCTCCGCCCGCGCCCGGTCGTTGCCGGCATAGTCGGCCCTGAGAACCCTGACCTTGTCGCCATGGCGGCGGCGGGCTTCCGCCTCGCTCAGGCCGACATGGCCGAGTTCCGGCGAGGTATAGGTGACCCAGGGAATGAGATCGCGGTTTTCCTTCGCCGGCAGGCGGAACAGAATGGAACGGATCACCAGGCCGGCATGATAGCCGGCCACATGGGTGAACTGCAGGCCGCCGGTGACGTCGCCGACGGCGTAGATCCTGCGATTGCTGGTGCGCAAGCCCCGGTCGACCTCGATGCCCTTTCGGCTGTAGGCAACACCCGCCTTTTCCAGATCCAGACCGTCGACGGTGGGTGCCCTGCCGGTTGCCACGAGCAGATGCGATCCTTCCAGCGCGCGCTGGACGCCCTCGGGCGTTTCGACGCTGACGCTCACACCTGCCCCCGCCTTTTCAACGCCGGCGACCTTCGTGTCCTCCAGGATCGTTATCCCTTCGGAGCGCAGGGCATCGATCACGATCGCGGCCTGCTCAGGATCGTCCTTGCCGAGCGCTTTCTGCGCCTCGATCACGGTCACCTCGCTGCCGAGGCGGCGGTGCGCCTGGGCCATTTCCATACCGATCGGCCCGCCGCCGATGACGATCAGGTGCTCCGGCGCCTGCCGCAGGTCGAACAGGGTTTCATTGGTCAGATAAGGCACCGTGTCGAGACCGGGGATCGGCGGCACGGCCGCACGCGACCCGGTGGCGATGACGAACCGCCGCGCGCGGATTTCCGTCTCTCCCGCCAGCACGCAATCGGGTTCGGTGAAACGGGCATGGTGCTTGAGGACGGTAACCCCCAGACCCTCGAAGCGTTCTTCCGAATCATGCGGGGCAATGGCCGCGATAACGGCCTGGACATGATCGTTTGCCCCGGCGAAATCGACTCCAACGGCGCCAAAGCGGACACCAAGTTTCTTTCCCGAGGCTTCCGCCACGGCTGCCTTCGCCGATGCGAGCAGCGCCTTTGAGGGAACACATCCGGTATTCAGGCAATCGCCGCCCATTTTGCCCTGTTCGATCAGAACCACATCGACCCCGAAGGCGGCGGCGGCGGCAGCCACGGACAGGCCAGCAGAGCCGGCTCCGATCACGCAAATGTCCGGTTTCAAAACTTTTGTCATCCTAGACCCTTAAGCGTGGGATCGTTTTCATTAGAGGCACGTCACTCCGAAGCCTGTTTTTTCCGCAGCCGTTTCAGGACAACGGGAATAAGGCTCGCGAACCCGAGAACGAAAAACGCGGCAAGCAGCTCCGGGGTCACGAAGGCCCCGATGTCCACCTGGCAGCTTCCGGCGGCGGCACAGCCGGGGTTGGCGGCCTCCTGGGCGGCAATCACGCTGTCGAGGCCCGAACCGATAAAGGCGAAGGCGAAGGTTCCCGGTATGATGCCGACCAGGGTGGAAAACACATAGGTGCCGACGGGAACGTGGAAGATGGCCGGAGCGATGTTGACGAGCCAGAAGGGAAAGATCGGCGTCAGCCGCAGGAACAAGAGATAGCTCATCGCGTTTTCCCGGAAGCCGCTCGACAGGCGGGCGAGAAACGGTCCGGCGCGGGCCTTCAGGGCGGACCCGAGAGAACTGCGCGCGGCCAGGAAGACGACGGTGGCGCCGAGGGTCGCGGCAAAGATGGTCGCAAGGCCCGCGACCAGCCATCCGAACAGGAAGCCTCCGGCGATGGTCAGAAAGGATGCGCCCGGAAACGAAAGCGCCACGGAGACAGCGTAGATGACGACATAAGCGGCAAGGGCCAGGAGCAGATAGGTGTCGACGAAAGCCGCCAGGTGCTGCCGCTCCCGGATGAGATTGGCCAGCGAAAGATGTTCGTGCCAGCCTTGCGCATAGCCCACGCCCATGATCGCCACCAGCAGACCGATCGGAATCCAGCGCCTGAATTCACCTGCCCGGGTATTCTCAGCGGACGAATCCGCCGGCGCACCGGCCGGCTCGTCCTGGCCGTTATCCTTCATGGCATTCCCACCGCCCGCACCCTGTTTTTTACGTCCCGTCAGACCCGAAATGATCGTGCACCAGGTCGGAGCCTGACCGGCTGATATTCAGGTGTATATGATTGCAGTTAAGAAGAAGCCGGTCTCACCGACAAGTGACCCGGCATGCGCGCGGCCTCACTTCGATGTGATATCCCGGACGGAGCGAAGCCGATGCATGTGAGAAATGCGGTTCGGTATCGTTGACTTGCAGGCCCGTCCCCCTTATAAGCGCGCTCGACCGGGACACGCATTCGAACCCAAGCCTATGAATAGGTGCGCTCTAATGGCGCTTCGGATGCTTCCACCAAAAGAATTTTAAGAACAAGGGCCGCGCCCCGTTGCGCGGAGTAGGAACAATGAAGCGTACGTATCAACCGAGCCGTCTTGTCCGCAAGCGCCGTCACGGCTTCCGTTCGCGCATGGCGACGAAGAACGGCCGTCAGGTCCTCGCCCGCCGCCGGGCCAAGGGTCGCAAGCGTCTCAGCGCCTGATCGGGCCAACGCATGCGGCGCTGCCCGTGATGTCTGGTCTTGAAACTCAGCCCACGCCGCCGCTCATGAACACACTTAAAAAGCGCTCCGAATTCCTTGCCGTTGCCAAAGGCGGACGGGTGAATCGGCGCGCTTTTGTGTTGCAGGGGCTGAAACGCCCGCATGACGGCGATCCGCGTGTCGGCTACACGGTCACGAAAAAGACCGGCAATTCCGTCGTACGCAACCGAATCAAGCGGCGCCTGCGTGCCGCTGTCGCTGCTCTTCGCCGGGAGGATATTCCCGAGTTTGCCGACTTTGTCCTGATCGGACGCGAGGCAGCCCTCACACTTCCCTTCCCAAATCTGGTCTCGGACCTTAAATCGGGGCTACCGCAGGCGCTGAAGCCCGGTTCGCCACATCGCCGCGGGAAACCGCAGCGGGCGAAGGACGCAGCCCAGACAGATACCGTTCCGCGCAGAAAACAGGGGTAATCCAGTTGTTCTCCGAAAATCGCAATACGATTCTTGCAATCGTCCTGTCCCTGGTCGTTCTGCTGGGATGGCAATATTTCATTGCAAAGCCCCAACTGGAGCGCCAGCAGGCGGAACTCCAGGCGCAGCAGGAACAGGCCGCGCCGGCTGGCGGCACCCAGGATGCCAACACGCCCGCGCCCGCCGGCACGACCCCGGGTCAGGCAAATGCGCCGACTTCGGGAGCCGCCGGCCAGACGGCGGCAATGACGCGCGAGCAAGCCCTTGCCAAGAGCGAGCGGATCGACATCGATACGCCCCGCGTTTCCGGTTCGATCAACCTTACCGGCGGCCGTCTCGACGACCTGCGCCTGAAGGACTATCACGAGACCGTCGACAAGAGCAGCCCAACGATCGTGCTGCTTTCGCCGAAAGGCGCGCCGAAGGCCTTTTACGCGGACTACGGCTGGGTCGCCGATCCGGGAACCGATATTGCCCTGCCCGGGACCGATACCGTCTGGACGAAGCCGGACGGCGCCAGGCTGACGCCGGAAACCCCGGTGACGCTGACCTACGACAATGGCGCCGGCCTTGTTTTCAAGCGGACGTTTGCAATCGACAAGAACTACATGTTCACCATCGGTCAATCGGTGGAGAACAACACCGGTGCGCCGGTCAATCTCTACCCTTACGGCCTGATCGTGCGCAACGGCACACCGGACACGGAAGGCTTCTATATCCTGCATGAAGGCCTGCTGGGTGTCTTCGGCGACGATGGGGTCAAGGAAATCAAATACTCGGACCTGGAGGAAGATCACCAGGTTCGTCCTCCGCAGGTCAATCAGGGCTGGCTGGGCTTTACCGACAAGTACTGGGCGGCGACGCTCATTCCGGTGCCGAAATCGACTTTCCAGCCGAACTTCACCTACACACAGGCGACCGACAACTTTCAGGCGGACTTTCTCGGCACAGGCGTGACCGTTCCCGCTGGCGGAAGCGCCGACACCAGCTCCTATCTGTTTGCCGGAGCAAAGCAGAAATCGCTTCTCGACGCCTATCAGGACACGGATAACGGCCTGGGGATCAAGCAGTTCAACCTGTTGATCGACTGGGGCTGGTTCTTCTTCCTGACCAAGCCGATGTTCTGGGTCATCGACTACCTGTACCACCTGGTCGGCAACTTCGGCGTCGCCATCCTGGCGGTCACCGTTCTGGTAAAACTGGTGTTCTACCCGCTCGCCAACAAATCCTACGTCTCCATGAGCAAGATGAAGCTCGTGCAGCCGCAAATGACCGAGATCAAGGAGAAATACGGCGACGACCGGCAGAAGCAGCAACAGGCGCTGATGGAGCTCTACAAGAAGGAAAAGATCAATCCACTGGCAGGCTGTCTGCCGGTGCTCATTCAGATCCCGGTCTTCTTCTCGCTCTACAAGGTGCTGTTCGTTACCATCGAGATGCGTCATGCGCCGTTCTTCGGCTGGATCCAGGACCTTTCCGCCCCGGATCCGACGACGATTTTCAACCTGTTCGGGCTCATTCCCTGGGATCCGCCGCAGATGCTCATGCTGGGCGTTTGGCCCCTGATCATGGGTATCACCATGTTCGTCCAGATGAAGATGAACCCGGCACCGCCCGATCCGACCCAGCAGATGATCTTCACCTGGATGCCGGTGATCTTCACCTTCATGCTGGCGTCGTTCCCGGCAGGGCTCGTGATCTACTGGGCCTGGAACAACACCCTTTCGGTAACCCAGCAATATGTGATCATGCGTCGCCAGGGCGTGAAGATCGAGCTCTGGGACAACCTGAAACGCACCTTCAAGCGCAAGAAGGCGACGGCCGAGAACAAGGGCTGATAGCCCCAATCATGACGCAAAGCCCCGCTCTCCTGCGGGGCTTTTTTTTTGCTCTCTGCCGTCGTTCTCCCGGCGCGGCGTTGTGTGAACCAAGAAGAGGGAACATGACTTGTGTGCCGCACACTTCACTGTATCGCCTCGGGTGACTTCGTTGCGGCGGATCGTCGGGCCTGTCCCTGAAAGATACATCGCACGTATCCTCGCCAATCATGACAATGCCACTTTTGCTGGTCACCTGTTTGCTCCTTCGACAGGAGCGATCATGAAACGGCTGGCAAAATATCTTTTCGCGGCGGCCCTGCTGCTTGTTGCGGCAGCGCTTGTCTACGGGGCTATCGGCTATGCTGACGCCCTTTCGGACGCCGAAGACCTTGCCCGGCGCGCGGACACGCTGATCGCGGAGGGCCATGGTGGCGGTGATCTCGGCGGAGATCGCCTGAAGCAGCTCCTCATGGTTCAGGACCCCGCCTTTCAGGAACATGAAGGGGTGGACCTGACCACCGCCGGTGCCGGTCTGACCACCATCACCCAGTCGCTCGCCAAGCGCACCGCCTTCGACAACTTCAAGCCGGGCATCGGGAAAATCCGCCAGACCGGTTATGCCATCGGCCTGGAACAGCGACTCACCAAAGACCAGATCATGGCTCTCTGGCTCAATACGCTGGAAATGGGCACAGGCCCGGATGGCTGGATGAAAGGTTTCTACTCCGCGAGCGAGGCCGTCTACGGCCAACCGCCCGCAGAGTTGAGCGACAGGCAGTTCCTGTCGCTCGTCGCCGTGCTGATCGCGCCGTCCCGTTACAATCTGCTGCGGGAAGACCCGCAGCTTGACGACCGCGTCGCACGGATCGAACGGCTGGTCGCGGGCAGTTGCGTCCCCGCAGACCATGGCGATGTCTGGCTGGACGGCTGCCGGACAGAGTAGCCTTCCTGGCGGGAACCTTCTGCCTTGACCCGGGCAAAACAAGTGTGTTTATGTCCCGCCCCGATGGCAACGGCTTACGCGTTGTCCATCCATGTGTCCCTTCAGGAGTGCCCGGACCGATGATCCGATAAAGCAAGACCTTTCCCGCAAGGCGAAGACGCCCTCCGGCAGGTCGATCGCGTTCGAAGACGCGTTTTTCCCTTCCCTTGTATCTTGCTTTGTTGGAGGTCCCATGCACGGTCCGTCTCCCGATACCCTTCATCCGTTCAACGGCGAACTGCACACGGTATTCCTGAAGAACGTCATCACTCGCCCGACCATCGAGGTCGGCGACTTCACCTACTATAACGATCTGGACAGTCCGGCCGATTTCGAGAACCGGAACGTACGCTATCACTTCGATGCCGTCGGCGACCGGCTGAAGATCGGCCGGTACTGCGCGCTGGCGCAGGGCACGACCTTCATCATGAACGGCGCCAACCACGCACTCACCGGGTTCTCAACCTACCCGTTCCACATCTTCGGGCCGGATTGGGAAGAAGGCTTTGAAAAAGAGACGATCTTCGATCACCTGCGCGGCGACACGATCGTGGAACACGATGTCTGGTTCGGCACGAACAGCACGGTCATGCCCGGGGTAACGGTTTGCTCCGGCGCGGTGATCGGCGCCCATGCGGTGGTTGCCTCCGATGTGCCGCCCTTTGCCATAGTCGTCGGCAACCCTGCCCGTGTGGTCAAACTCCGGTTCGACGAAGCCACCATCGAGCGGCTGCTGGAGATCGCCTGGTGGAACTGGCCGGCGGAAAAGGTCACCAGGCATCTCCACGCCATCCGCGGTGCGGATATCGCGGCGCTGGAAGCCGCATGCCTGAAGGTCGGGGACGATCTCGACGCGGACGCAAAGGCAGGGTAGAAGGCGCTATGAGCGACGAAGAAAAATTCTCCGAAGACGAACTGGAAGCCGGGCGCCTGCTTTTTACAAAGCCCTGGACCTTCCTGACCAGCGTCACCGACATGTCCAACCTGCCGGACGCCACGCGCACGGAAATCGCCTTTGCCGGGCGGTCGAATGTGGGCAAGTCCAGCCTGATCAACGCGCTGACCGGCCGCAAGGGACTGGCGCGGACATCAAGCACGCCCGGACGGACCCAGATGCTGAACTTCTTCGTCGCCCCGGAGACGGAGCTCACCATCGTCGACATGCCCGGATACGGCTATGCCCAGGCGCCGAAGGAACTGGTCGCCGCCTGGACCGAGCTGGTGTTTGCCTATCTGCGCGGGCGGCCTACCCTGCGGCGCGTATTCCTGCTGATCGACAGCCGCCACGGCATCAAGAACAACGACCTGGAAGCGATGGACCTGCTCGACAAGGCCGCCGTGATCTATCAGGTGGTGCTGACCAAGTCAGACAAGATCAAGCCCGGACAGCTCGCGCGGCTGATGGAGGAAACCTCCAAGACCCTGTCCAGACGGCCGGCGGCCTTCCCTGAAATCCTGGCCACGTCTTCGGAAAAAGGCATCGGCCTCGACGAGTTGCGCGCCGAAATCCATCGGCTCACCTCCTACTGATCCCGCGGTCAGCGATTGAGCGAGCTTGCCGAAAAGGGTATAGCCTCAGTTCCGCACGAACGAGCCAAGAGCGAGCAGAAGTACCAACATGACCACTCCGGACCATTCCAGCCGCGCCCATGTGATTGCCCAGGCCCTGCCCTACATGCAGCGCTATGATGACCGCACAGTGGTCGTGAAATACGGTGGCCATGCCATGGGCGATGCGGCTCTCTCCCAGGCGTTTGCCCGCGATATTACGCTGCTGCGCCAGTCCGGCGTGCATCCGGTGGTAGTCCATGGCGGCGGTCCGCAAATCGGCAAGATGCTCACGCGGCTCGGGATCGTCAGCGAGTTCAAGGGCGGCCTCAGGGTCACGGACAAGGCCACGGTCGAAATCGTCGAAATGGTGCTTGCCGGATCGATCAACAAGGAAATCGTCCAGGCGATCAATGCCGAAGGCGGCCGCGCCGTCGGCCTGTGCGGCAAGGACGGCAACATGGTCACCGCGGAAAAGGTCCAGCGCACCATGGTCGATCCGGATTCCAATATCGAGAAGGTGGTCGATCTGGGCTTCGTCGGCGAACCGGCCGACGTCAACCCGACCGTCCTGAAACTCGTTCTCAAGGAAGACCTGATTCCGGTGGTGGCGCCCGTCGCGCCGGGTGCGGACGGCGAGACCTACAACGTCAACGCCGACACTTTCGCCGGTGCCATTGCCGGTTCGCTCAACGCCAAGCGGCTTTTGTTCCTCACCGATGTGCCCGGCGTTCTCGACAAGGACGGCAACCTGATCAAGCAGCTGACCGTCGCCAAGGCGCGCGAGTTGATCGCGGACGGCACCATTTCCGGCGGCATGATCCCCAAGGTGGAGACCTGTATCGAGGCGCTCGACCAGGGCGTGGAAGGCGTCGTCATCCTGGACGGCAAGGTCCCCCACGCGGTTCTTCTGGAACTCTTCACCGACCGCGGCGCCGGGACCCTGATCCGACCGTGACCGATCGTCCCGTTGCCGTGGAAGGTCCGCACGCCCACAGCCAGGACCTGAGAGTGTTCAAGGGGGTCGAAGCCTGGATCTTCGACCTCGACAACACGCTCTATCCGGCGCATGTCGACCTGTTCAGCCAGATCAATAAACAGATCGCGGATTATATCGCCAGGGCGCTGAACATCGGCGAGGAAGATGCCATTGCCCAGCGCCGGGACTATTACCAGAAATACGGCACGACCCTGCGCGGGCTGATGATGGAACACAAGATCGATCCGGACGACTACCTGCGCTACGTCCACGACATCGACTATTCCAATGTCCTGCCGGACCCCGCTCTCGGCAAGGCCATCGAAGCCCTGCCCGGACGCAAGTACATCTTCACCAACGGCGATCGCCCGCATGCGGAGCGCACGGCCGCGGCCCTCGGCATCTCCGATCATTTCGAGGATATCTTCGATATCGTCGCCGCGGACCTGATGCCGAAGCCGAACCGGGAAACCTACGACCGCTTCCTGGAGCGCACCGGGGTTTCCCCGGTCCGGGCCGCCATGTTCGAAGACCTGCAGCGGAACCTGGAAGTGCCGCATCACCTGGGCATGCGCACCGCGCTGATCGTGCCGAAAGGCACACGGGACATCTTCCGGGACGACTGGGAGCTGGAGGGCGACAAGGCCGCCCACGTGGATTTCGTCACCGACGATCTCGCCGGTTTCCTGACTGCCGTGAACGGCCAACTGACCGCGATGTGACCCGACGTTCCAGCTGTTTAGATAAAAAAACTTCTGGCTTCCGGAAACGTGCGAATTTAGTTTGAGAAAAACTCAAACGAACAATTCCGCATCATGGTCTCCCTGCGCGCCCTTCATGCCTTTTCTCTTCTCGCCCGGCACGGCCGGGCCTCGCTTGCGGCCGAGATCCTGGGCGTGTCGCCGTCTGCCCTGTCGCATCTGATGCGCAAACTGGAGGCGGAACTGGGGGCAACGCTTGTGTTGAGGGACGGTCGCGGGCTGACCCTGACCGAGGAGGGACAGCGGCTCGCACTTGGGCTCGGGGATTCCTTCGAGCGCATCGAGGACGCGGTCGACAGCTTCAAGCGCCGAAGCCGCACCGAACTCAGGATCAGCACGGTTTCCACCTTCGCCACCCGCTGGCTGATCCCGCGCCTGCCGGACTTCCAGGCGATCCAGCCGGATGTGGAGATCCTCCTGTCCGCCTCCACGCGCATGGTCGACCTGGACCGTGAGAATTACGATTGCGCCATCCGGCTCGGCAAGGGCAACTGGCAGGGCGTGGAAAGCGCGCTCCTGTGGCAGGAGCATCTGGCGGTCGCGATGGCGCCGAGGCTATTGCCTGACGGCGGCGCGCTCAGCCAGGACAGTTTCGCCAGACTGCGCCTGTTGCACAGTGCGGCCCGGCGCGGCGACTGGCCGCTTTGGATGTCCAGGGCCGGCCTCACCCACCCGGACACGACCTCCGGCACCCTTCTGGAAAGCCGCGACCTTGCCATTCAGGCGGCCATCGCCGGCATGGGGGCGATCGTCATCGACAAGCGGTTCGTGATGTCGGAACTGGACGCCGGCCATCTGGTCATGCCCGACTGGCCGGTGATCGAGCTGGAAACGGGCTACTGGTTCGTCCGCTCGCCGGTGCGGCCCCTGTCCCGGCCGGTCGCGGCATTCCGGGACTGGCTGCAAACGGCGGCGCTGGAAGGACAGCCCGGATCCGCATAATCGTTCCGGCCGTTGTTGCACAAATATCTTTTTGATTTCATATTCTTCCGCAGTGGAAGCCAAAGTCATCAAAACAAATGCGGGCTTCCGATCCATCGCGGGGGCGAACCATGAAATACTTCCTGAGCCGCTGGCTCTTAATAGTGATTGCTGCCTTGTTTTATACAGCACCGATCACGGCCTCTCATGCCGAAACCCTGGAATGGCAGTTCCGCAGCGAGCATCCGAAAGTCGTGGACGTCGAGCTATACTCCCATTCCAGACGCGGGCACGTCTGGCCGGGCAACAACAAGGTCTATGTGCTGAACGACTACAGCACCAAGACGATCCGGATTTCCTGCCGTTCCGGGGAAAAGGTCTGCTACGGCGCCTGGGTGCGCAACCGGCAGCGCTCCTATTGGGGCGTCGGCTACAACAACCGCAACAGCTGCCGCAACTGCTGCTACACCTGCAACGGCGGGTCGACGAAGATCATCGTGCTGAATCCATAGGATACGGCCTCTAACGACCCAGCAAAAGCAGCAGTATCGCGCCGACGATCAGCAGGCAGCCGGCCAGTTCGGCGCGGTTGATCTTTTCGCGAAAGACGAACCAGGACGCGGCAAGCGTGAACACCAGTTCGATCTGGGCCAGTGCCCGGACATAGGCGACCTGTTGCAGGGTCATGGCGGTGAACCAGCCGGCGGACCCTGCCGCCCCGGCCAGGCCGACCCAGATCGATATCTTCCAGCTCCGCAGACTGGCGACAAGCTGGTGCGGATCCCGCCAGGCCATCCACAGCGCCATGACCACGGTCTGGAACAGGGTCACGCAGGCCAGCGAAAAGGCTGCCTGCATCAGGAAGCCCGGGCCGCCGAGGGACAGGGACGCAACCCGGACGGCGGCCGCGGAGGCGCCGAAACAGGCGGCGGATGCGAGGCCGATCAGCGCCGGCTTTCCGACCAATGCGGATCCGAGCTCGCGCAGGTTCGACGGCGTCTTGGCCAGAGAGATCATCACCACACCGAGAACACCGACAGCGATGGCGACGGCCGCTGCGGGGGTCACGGTTTCGCCCAGCATGATCAGCCCGAACAGGGCCGCCTGAACCGGCTCCGTCTTGGAATAAGCGGTTCCGACCGTGAAGTTGCGGTAGGAAAACAGGTGGACAAGCAGGAAGGTCGCGACGATCTGCGCCAGACCGCCGAAGGCTGCAGCCAGGAGAAACGGTCCGTTTATGTGCGGCAGATCGAATCCGGCGACGATATACAGGCCTGCCACATAGAGGAGCGCGAAGGGAAAGCCGTATCCGAACCGGACAAAGGTCGCGCCTGTGGTTCCCAGCGTCCCTTTGAGGTGCTTTTGCAGGGCCGAGCGCAGGTTCTGGCAAAAGGCGGCAAAGATGGTGATCGGGATCCAGAGTTCCATTGCGTGGCCTTGCCTTTATGCCGGACCCTTGTCCGGTGTCATCGATTGGTCAAAGGTTTAGCCGCCAGCGCGATCGGCGCAATTGACTTGTGCTCAACCGACCGGATGCGTTCCGCCAATCGGTCACAGCCGTTTTCGGCATCGCCACGCTTGACACTTCGCCGTCCCGCGGCTTAGGTCCGGCAACCGTTTCAACTGCCTTTGCCGGAGACAAGACCCAAGATGACAATCGATCTTGCCAGACTCGCCGAAACCATCGACGCGGCATTCGAGGATCGCGCCAATATCGATACGAAAACGACCGGCGATGTCCGCAATGCTGTCGAAAAGACGCTGAACCTGCTCGACAACGGCCAGATCCGTGTCGCCGAAAAGAAGGGCGACGACTGGGTTGTCAACCAGTGGGCCAAGAAGGCCGTGCTCCTGTCCTTCCGCCTCAATGCGATGGAAGTGATCAAGGGCGGCCCCGGCAGTGCCTCCTGGTGGGACAAGGTTCCGTCCAAATTCGACGGCTGGGGCGCCATCGATTTCGAGAAAGCGGGTTTCCGCGCCGTCCCGAACTGCACCGTGCGCCGCTCCGCCTTCATCGGCAAGGGCGTGGTGCTGATGCCGTCCTTCGTCAACCTCGGCGCTTATGTGGATGAAGGCACCATGGTCGACACCTGGGCGACGGTGGGCTCCTGCGCGCAGATCGGCAAGAACGTGCACCTGTCCGGCGGCGTCGGCATCGGCGGCGTTCTGGAACCGCTTCAGGCCGGTCCGGTGATCATCGAGGACAATTGTTTCATCGGTGCGCGCTCGGAAGTCGTCGAAGGCGTCATCATTCGCGAAGGCGCCGTGCTTTCCATGGGCGTCTATATCGGTGCCTCCACCAAGATCATCGACCGCAACACCGGCGAGGTCTTCATCGGCGAGGTTCCCGCCTATTCGGTCGTGGTTCCGGGCAGCATGCCCGGCAAGCCGCTGCCGGACGGCACCCCGGGCCCGAGCCTCTACTGCGCGGTCATCGTCAAGCGCGTCGACGAACAGACCCGCTCCAAGACCTCCATCAACGACCTCCTGCGCGACTGATCGGTCCGCGGCGGCACCACCAACGCAGGTGTCGTCGTTGATGAAAGACATGCCCCTTGCTCCTGTCTCCCCCCTTGAGGGGGAGATGTCCGCATTAGCGGACAGAGGGGGGTGTTCGGCCTTTCGGCAATCCGCAAGCGCCCGAATGTGACGCTTACGCCGTTACCCCCCCCTCTGTCACCTAAGGTGACATCTCCCCCTCAAGGGGGGAATTATATACATGACAAAAGTGACCGATTCTGGTAGTCCAGACGGTGACAGGCCGGCACTTAAGACTAAATCAGATTACGACTTACTGGGCGGGTCGCTTGAATTTTGTGAATGTCCAGTTTGCGCCCGGATCAAACGAGTGATTGAAGGCATCCGAATTTCTCAGAACGTTCGCAATCCAGTATGCCGCATCATCATCGATGATTGTTTGACGTGGCCAGAAGTGGCAAAGCTCGCGTCTGGGCCATATCTGGAGGAGCCCTTTAGGTTCCCATTCGCGGAAGCAGTCGATTGCATTTGGCAGAGAGCTGCTGACAACAGAAAAAATGAGATGGCCAACACCGAAAGTGGTCGCTTGTACATAGTCGGTGAGTCCTTTTGGACTGCTGACGGGCGTTCGGCTTAGGCTCGCCCGCGTTTGAAAGATTGAAAGCTCCGGCCAGTCTCGCCCTTGATATGTGCCTATATAGACATACCATCCATCTGGCGGTTTCTGATGTTCCATTAGATAGGTGCGTTCTGACTGAGAAATTGTTGTATCTCTCGGTTTTTCTAATTCTGCAATCATCGCAGTTTTTGCGGCCCAGGTAGCCAATCGATCAGTCGCCTCTGGTGTTAATCTGCATTGCTGGGCTAAAGCGAGTGATGTAACGACGGGTTTTGCCCATTTTTCTAAATTGGACATCCATCCATTGTTGCAGTTCTGGCATACGGCCCTGAATTTTTTGGAACCTGTATGACCTTGCTTGACTGATCGCTTGTCGATTGGTGTGCGTGTTATAATTTGTTGTGACCAGCTTATGTGCGCGGCTGTATGTGTTGTCTTTGAATCACGAGGAAACATCTCTTTTAGCCACTCGCCAAATAAGTGCTCTTTAGTTAGCCCTGTATTTCCGCAAAAAATGCACCTGCCTTGGCCTTTCTTGTAAGGTTCCTCTTTCTTCATAGGGTGTTGTCCGAAATGGTAGAAAACGACGACAAAGAAACTGAAAAGCGCCGTGATGATGCACTGCGCCGAGCACTAAACACGCCTCCAAATCCTAAGACAAAAGGCAAGGAGGACAAAGAGAAGAAGGAGGAGCCCGACTAACAAGTTGGCTAATATGTCATGCGCTATGATGTTAAATTCAGCGATGGTAAGGCCACTGTATTCCTTCAGGCGAGTTTACCACTTCCTGAAGGGCCGCTATCACCTCAATCACCTCTCGACGATAAGCCTCAACTCCGGGCTCTCGATCAAATAGAGGCGCTCCTACCGGGATTTCTAGACGAGCTTCTTTACCGTCGTACCGAACGACAAGAGTAACGCTCTCTGCCTCATCATTTGAAGGGCCGGAAAGATTATCAACGTAGGCGCTGGCACTCATGTCAAATTCCTCCCACCTTTGAAAGATGGGAGGCTATCACAACTTCCGCTTACGCCAACGGAGGAATGCTCGCGCCTTCTGCTTAAGCGTGACCGGCTTCACCAGTTTGATGATAGGTGAGGCGCTTACCGATTGCGCCTCTCAGGGCATATTCGGCCCGTTCGCGGTCGCTTATCTTGAGAGAAGCGCGATAGCTGTACCTGAAATCAAATTCCGCCAGATAGCGCTTCAAGTGCGCTTCCGAGACGTGGTGATAAACGCCGACGATACCGCGCTTGAGGATCGCAAAATAACCTTCGGCGGTATTGGAGTAAGCATCGCCGCGAACGTATTCGTTGGCATTGTGATTGACCTTCTCATGTCGGGCAAACTCCTTGCCGACATGGTAGTAAGCGCCGTCCGTATCGGTCATCAGAGCGGACTTGCGGTCAACCTGAGCGACGATGATCGGACGCAGGGTCTTGCCTGAGACGTTGGCAACGTGATCGGCGCGGGCATGGCCGCCACGTTCAACAAGGACATGAACGACCTGTTTGCCCATGCCGCCGATGTTCTTGGCGTTGCGCTTGGACAGGTGCTTGTTCTTTTCCTTGCCGCCTACGTAGGTGGTGTCGGCTTCGACGATCTTGCCTTCACCGCCAAGGGGGCCTTTCTCCTTGGCAGACGGCGCCATTGCCTCACGGATGCGATGGGCCATGAACCAAGCGGTCTTGTAGGTAACGCCAAGCATACGGTGTAGCTGGTGGGCAGACATGCCTTTCTTGGACGCTGCAAACAGATGAAACGCAAACACCCACTTATGCAGGGGAACCTTTGACCGCTCCATGACGGAGCCGACAGTTACCGTGAACTGTCCCTTGCACTCGTTGCAATAGAACAGGCCGGGACGGTGGGTTTTCTTTTTGCCTTCGACCTTGGCAATCGTGGACGGGTCTGCATTGCCACAATGAGGGCAATTCGGGCCATCAGGCCAACGGATTGCCTCAAGGTGGGCGCGGGCTGCGTCCTCGTTGTTAAAGATCGGATCGGTAAAGTCGGTCATGAGTCAGATTCCTAAGTGTCTATTGACAAATAAGGAATCCGCTCACTTTTGTCAAGTATATAATTCCCCTCAAGGGGGGAGACAGGAGCAAGGGGTACAGATCTTCACTCACGGCTGTCGATGCGGATGAAGCGCCTGCGGGGATCCGCAACGAAGTCGCAAATTCCCTGTCAAATCGCGCTGGCGTCTTCCAGCACGAGCGCGAAACGGTCGGCGAGTGCCGTGAGGGCCGCGCGGTGCACCTCCGCTCCGCTTAAAGTCCCGCCTCCCGGAATGGGCAGCGCACGGCTGGTGCAGGCGTTGGCGACGACGGCGGAGGAATAGCCCAGGTCGAGGGCCGCCCTGACCGTACTTGAAACGCACATGTGGGTCATGAACCCGGCTACGATCAGTTTGCGGACGCCCAGTCCGGAAAGCCGCTCCTGAAGATCGGTGCCGGCAAAGGCATTCGGCAGCCCCTTGCCAACGACGATTTCTCCGTCTGTCGGCTCGGCGACACCGCAGAACTTCCCGCCCTCGGCCTCAATATCGAACAGCCCGCCGGGCCGGCCGACATGGCGGACGTGAATGACGGGAAAGCCGAGTTCCTTCGCCCGTTCGCGCAGGCGGCTCACTTCCGCGAGTGCCTTGTCGATTCCCTCGAGCGGAAGGGCTCCGGTGACATATTCCTGCTGGGCGTCGATCAGAATGACGGCGGCTTCGCCGGCGGCCGGCGTCGTCCATCCGGGTGCACCGGCGAGTTCCATCAGGGTTTTCGGGCGATTGCGATCAGAGTCGGTCATGCTTGTCTCCTGTCATTTGCAGAGGACAATAACCTGCTCCGAACCTTGCAAAAACGCTCGTTATTGCAGGATAAATCTGCATAATTGCAGGAATGAGTGACTGGAATACCTATCATCTCGTGCTGACACTGAGCCGGGCGGGCACGCTGGGTGCAGCCGCACGGGAACTGGGCGTCAATGAGACGACAATTTCACGCCGGCTGTCTGCTGCCGAAAGCGATCAGGGCGCAACCCTGTTCCGACGGGACGGCCGCACACTCGTGCCGACGGAAGCGGGACGTATGTTGCTGCAGGCGGCGCAGGCCATGGAAACCGCCCTTCTCAAACAGACCACAGACCGCAACACACAAACGGGACATGTGCGCATCAGCACCGTTCCCTTCGTACTGGATTACCTGATCGCTCCGCGGCTGCCGGACTTCTGCGAGCGCTTTCCCGGCATCACCCTTGAATGTGCAGCAGCGACCGGAACGGCGAGCCTGGCTCAGCGAGAGACGGATATCGGCCTGCGCCTTGCCCGCCCGACGGACGGCAAGCTCATCATACGCAAGGCGATGGATATCGGCCTCCGTCTTGCCGTCAGCGGGCGGCACAGGTCCTCCCGCCCGATCGCGGACTTCATCACCTATGACAGCGCCCTCGACACGCTGCCGGAAATCGCCGCCATCAGGTCCCACTTCAAGGGCGAACCGCGCCTGCGGCTCGGCACCCTTTCCGCAGTGTTGCAAGCAGTGAAGGCAGGTGCGGGCGCGGCGATGCTGCCCGACTGGCTGATCAGCGGAGACCCGGATCTCATCGAGATCGATCCGCCCGTTCGCGCCTCCCGCGAACTGTGGATCGCCGTTCACGAGGACCTTATCGACCGGCCCGTGATCCGAACCGTGCTGACCTGGCTTTCGGAAATCCTCGGCCGGCCCAGGTCATGAGCGGGGAACCTGCCCTATCCCAACATCCGGACGACAGCCTGCTCAATCACGATTGAAAGCACCATGTCCAGCACGACGATGCCCACTGTCATGCTGGTGCCGGTTTGCAGGGTGATGCGGGTGATGTTGAATTTGTACCAGAGAATGGCGATGAACGCGCTTACGATTACCAGGGACACGATTCCCAACGGAATGATCCCCGCAAGATACAGCAGTCCGGCAAGCGCATAAGGAACGACAACCAGCAGACTGCTCCAGTTGCGCACGATGACGAAGTCCACGTAGCCTCGGGCAATCCCGAGCGAACGGGCCAGAAACGCCAGCACGACAGGTAGCAGGATCCAGTCCAGAAAAGATGCCGCCAGTTGCGACGTCCAGAAGAGGCCGTCCGGAAAAATGTCCACGGTCAGGTCGGTCTCTTCCAGGTACATTTTCCTTTCCATCAGCCCTGTGATCCCGACGACCGGCAGGAGCAGGAAAAACACGCCGAAAGATCGCCAGAAGCCCTCCAGGCTTCGGTCGAACCAGAGCATGCCTTCGGGCCGGTTTTTCAACAAAAGCCAGGAGCCGGTCAGAGCACGCGCAATTTCCTGCCCGGTGATCATGGTTCAGAGCGTCCCGGCATTTGAAAAATACCTCTCCAGAAAGCGGCGGTAGATGGCTGCAAGCCGGTCCAGATCGTCAATGGCGACGCATTCGTCGACCTTGTGCATGGTCTGGCCGACAAGGCCGAATTCCACAACGGGACAATAGTTCTTGATGAAGCGGGCATCGGACGTGCCGCCGCCGGTGGAAAGTTCCGGCGCCCGACCGGTCGCGGCTTCGACGGCAGCCTTCAAAGTCTCGATCAGGGTGTCGTCGCGGGTCAGAAAGGATTCGCTCGCATCGCGCTTGAATTCGATGGACCAGCCCAGACCTTCCGGTGCCGCAGCTTCAAGTGTCTCCAGGATCTTCGCCCGGAGCGTTTCAATCGTCCATTCGTCGTTGAAGCGGATGTTGAAGCGCGCCTCGGCCCGCGCCGGAATGACGTTGAACGCCGGGTTGCCGACATCGACCGTGACGATCTCCAGGTTGGACGGCTGAAACCGGTCGTTGCCCCGGTCGAGGACAAGCGCATCGAGCGCGGCCATAAGCTTCAGCAGGCCCGGGATCGGATTGTCGGCCAGGTGCGGATAGGCGACATGGCCCTGGGTGCCCTTCACCGTCACGGTTCCGGAAAGCGATCCACGTCTGCCGACCTTGATCGCATCGCCCAGCCGGTCCGGATTGGTCGGCTCACCAACGATGCAGGCGTCGAATTTTTCCCCGTTCGCTTCGGCCCATTCCAGCAGCTTGACCGTGCCGTTGACCGCCGGCCCTTCCTCGTCGCCGGTGATCAGGAACGAGATCGTTCCGCCGAAGTTCGTGCCCCGTTCCTTGACGAAATCAAGTGCCGCGGCGGCAAAGGAGGCGATGCCGCCCTTCATGTCGACCGCGCCGCGTCCATAGAGGACACCGTCCGCAATCGTCCCCTCGAAGGGGCCATGCGCCCAGTCGCCCTCGTTTCCGGGAGGCACCACATCCGTGTGGCCGGCAAAGACGAAATGGGGACGACCGGAGCCGATGGACGCGAACAGGTTTTCCACGTCCGGCGTGTCCTCATCGGCGAAGACGATTCGCTCGACCCTGAACCCGGACGCCTTGAGGAGCGTTTCCAACGTTACCAGTGCGCCGCCCTCGGCGGGTGTCACGGAGGGACAGCGGATGAGGTCGCGGGCAATGGCGGTGGCGGAGGAAAGCTGGTCGGTCATTGCGGTCTTTGTCGTTGGAATACGGGAGGCAGGATCGTCAGACGTTCCGCCGGTAGTAACTGTCGGGTGCGGGACCATAGCGGTTGGGCCCGGGCGCGCTTCGAATGAACCCCAGAACGATGACGGTGATGAAATCGACCCCGGGAACCAGGATCAACAGCGCCACGAACCCGGTCACACCGATATCCTGACAACGCTTGATCACCAGCGCCAGCACAACCCAGGTCAGAGCAAAAAAGAGCAGGGGAAACAGCGGATTGGATTCCGCGAAATCGCTGGGATTCAATTCGCTCAAAGGCAGGGACGGATCGAGGGTTTTCCACCACATGTGCATGGGAATGAGGGAAACAAGCCAGACCAGAAACACACCGTGCCAGTAGGCACGCTGGGAAATTCGCCCGATCGGGCTCAGCAACGCCCAAGCGACACCTGGGGTCAGATTCGCGGGGCGGTCGTTGATCGCCATGAAGGCTCCGTGGTTGTCCGTCTTGCGATATGCGATGCGACGTTCGTTCAGGCTTAGGAGTTAGTGGCATCCGCGCTCCGGATCAAGCCGTCGATGTGCCGCGTGAATCCGACTGATCCTCCCCAATTCATAACGCTGCGTAATGGTTTTTACGATTGGACAGATCGATTTCACGCGTCATGATGTCTCAGGCTTTCCGTGGGACGAAAGCCTGGGAGGACAAAAATGACAGAAAATACGCAAAATACTGCGGTATCGGCGCGCCCGGTGCTGCGCAAGGATCCAGTCGTTCGGCAGATCACCGCAAATGATGTTATCGACGCGCTCGCGGCGGGCCTGCGCGATTTCAAGGCCGCGCCGAAATACGGACTGGCGATCGGCATTTTCTTCACCGTTGGGGGGCTTCTGGTCATTCTGACTGCGTCCGCGCTCCACATGAGCTACCTTTCCTATCCGCTTGCCGCCGGCTTTGCCCTGGTTGGTCCGTTCACCGCCATCGGCCTTTACGAGGTCAGCCGGAGGCTTGCGGCCAACGAACCGCTGAGCTGGTCGTCCTTTCTGGGCGTCATGTGGCAGCAGAAGGGCCGCGAGATTTCCTGGATGGCCTTCGTGGTGCTCTTCATCATGATCATGTGGATGTATCAGGTGCGGCTGCTGCTGGCGCTGTTCATGGGACTGCGCTCGTTCGCCTCCTTCAACGAATTCGTCACCGAGGTGATCAGCACGCCGGAAGGGTTGCTGTTTCTTGCGGTCGGCCATGGGGTCGGCGCGATCCTGTCCCTCATCCTGTTCTCGCTGACCGTGATTTCCTTCCCGCTGCTGCTGGAGGACGACCGGGACTTCATTACCGCGATGATCACCAGCGTGCGCGCCGTCGTAACGTCTCCGGTGCCGATGATCGGCTGGGCACTGGTGGTCACCGTGACCCTGATCATCTCCATGGCGCCTGCCTTCGCCGGCCTCGTGATCACCTTGCCGATACTCGGGCACACCACCTGGCATCTCTACAAGAAATGCGTGGCCCCGCCGGAGGACGCGGCGTAGCACGTGCCTTCCGAGATTACCTCTGCCATGGGGTTTCGGAATTCGGAAGATGAAACACCCGGTGAAGGTGCGGAAACGAAATGCTTCACCGCCCGCTCCCATCTCCCCCCTCAAGGAGGGAGATGGGAGCAAGGGGCATAGCTGTCGTGCCCCTTTACCCGTTGGCGAGGGAACAAAACCGTCTGATTCCGTTGAAAAATGAGAGGCTTCAGGTTTCCGGCGCGGCTTCCGCGTTATCCCGCTTCGCCTGTCGGGCGCGTGCGATGTCTTCTTCGGGGCTGCGGTAGTCGACATGCGTCAGATAAAGGCCGTCGGCGGGCGCGACCGGGCCGCAGGCCATGCGGTCGCGGGCGGCCAGGGCGGCACGAACGTCGTCCGCCGTCCAGCGCCCGTCGCCCACGAGACGAAGGGTCCCTACCATGGAGCGGACCTGATTGTGCAGGAAGGAGCGGGAGGCGCATTCCGCGATTACCATCTGCCCTTCCCTACGCACGGAGAAGGTTTCCAGGGTCTTTTCGGGGCTCTTTGCCTGACAACGGGTATGGCGGAAGGTGGTGAAGTCGTGGTGGCCGACGAAGACCTGGGCCGCCTCGTGCATGGCATCCGCATCGAGGTCCGCTTTCACATGCCAGGCAAGGCCCAGTTCATGGGTGAGCGGCGGCACCCGGTTGTAGATACGATAGCGGTAGGACCGGCGGATCGCCGAAAAACGGGCATCGAAGCCGTCGTGCATTTTCTCGCAGGCCAGGATGGCGACCGGATCGGGCTGGCAGTGGAAATTCAACGCCCCCATGACCGTTTTGGCCGGCCAGTCCTTGGTCAGGTCCACATGGGCCACCTGCCCCAGGGCATGCACGCCGGTGTCCGTTCGGCCGGCCCCGCCCACGGCGATCTCCTCGCCGCAGAAGGCCTTGACCGCCCGTTCGATCACCGCCTGGACGGCTGGGCCGTTCGCCTGGCGCTGCCAGCCGACGAACGGCCGGCCATCATATTCCACTGTCAGCTTGTAGCGTGGCATCGAGGCCTTACTCGAATTCCTGGAAAGGCGTGGCGAAAGCCACCTCGACAGGCAGGTCCCGCTCCCCCGCCTCCGTCAGCGCGCAGGCCATGAAGGCGGCGCCCGCGTAAGGCGCCTGAACCTTCTTGGCCAGTTCCGCATCGAAGCCGAACCGGGGATAGTAGGTCGGATGCCCGAGCACCAGAACCAGGTCCTCGCCCTTCTCCTTCATCGTATCCAGCGACGCCCGGATCAGCGCGGAACCGATACCCTGGCGCTGAAGCTCCGGCCAGACGGACACCGGCGCAAGGCAGACAATCGAAAGATCCTGACCGGGGCCGACACCCGCCGGCGTGACACGGCTGTAGGCGACGTGCCCGACCACCTTGCCTTCCGGGGTCACGGCCACCTGTTCCAGCACCAGTGCCCCGCAATGGCGCAGCGTATGCACGAGCCGGGCCTCGGTTTCCTGATTGAACGCGGCGGTGACAAGCGCCTTTACGACCGCTTCGTCGGCCGGTTCCACCGATCTCACCGTCAAGGTCGAAGCATCAATTTCAGCGCTCATCAATCCGTTCCTGTCATGTCCGATCCGCGCTTATGCCAGCTTGTCGCCGGCGGCAAGCTTGGCGCCACGCTGAAATTCCTCACCCGTCATCGGCTTCTTGCCGGCCCGCTGGACCTGTACCAGCCGGATGCCGCCCTGACCGCAGGCGATGACCGGGCCGCCGTCGACACTTGTGACCGTACCGGGCTCGCCTGCAGCTTCCGCCAGGGCGCTGCGCAGGGTCTTGACCCGTTCCGACTTGCCGGAGAGCGTCATCTCGCACCAGGCGCCGGGAAAAGGTGACAGGCCCCGGATATGATCATGCACGGTCTTGGCCGGAGCCGTCCAGTCGATCCGGGTTTCCTCTTTCGACAATTTGGCCGCATAGGTGACGCCCTCTGCCGCCTGGGGCGTCTCGGTCAGGGCGCCGCGCGACAGAGCGGCGAGCGCGCGCACCATCAGGTCGCCGCCGAGACCGGAAAGCCGATCGTGGAGTTCGCCGGCGGTCATGTCCGGCCCGATCTCGACCGTCTCCGACATGCAGACGGGACCGGTGTCCAGCCCCTCTTCCATGCGCATGACCTGGACGGCGGTTTCCGTATCACCCGCCATGATGGCGCGGTTGATCGGAGCAGCCCCGCGCCAGCGCGGCAGCAGCGAGGCATGCAGGTTGAGACAACCCTCGCGCGGGGCATCCAGAACAGCCTTGGGCAGAAGCAGGCCGTAGGCCACCACCACGGCCACATCGGCCTCCAGATCGCGGAACGTCTTCTGTTCTTCAGGGCCCTTGAGCGAGACGGGCGTAAAGACCGGAATGCCGAAGGTTTCGGCGGCCTCATGCACCGGTGACTTCTTCACCTCCATGCCCCGGCCCGCCTTGCGCGGCGGCTGGGAATAGCAGGCGACGACCTCATATCCCTGGCCGACGATTTCCATCAGCGTGGGGACGGAGAAGTCCGGTGTTCCCATGAAAACGACGCGTAATGACATGATGCCTCGGACCGGTTGAACGTTTCCGCCCTTATGGACGCTCAGGCCAATCCGGGCAACAGGGCTTTCAGGCTTCCGACCATCATTTCCATGGAGATGGCGGCGAGGATCATGCCCATGATCCGGCTCATCACGCTGGTCGCGGTCTGGCCCAGCACCTTGTTCAGCAGCGGCGCTGCGATGAAGGTTGCGCCCAGAAGGGCAATCGCCCCGCCGAGGGCCGCGACATAGGCGATGTCCTGCGGAATGGTCTCTGCCTGGCCTCGAAAAATGATCAGTGTGGAAATCGTGCCCGGTCCGAGCAGGATCGGCACGGTCAGCGGATAGATGGCCGGATTGTCCTGCTCCGCATGATGGGCCTGCTCTTTTTCGGTCCCCCCATGGGTGGAGCTCTGTTCGCCGGACAGTAGATTGAGCGCGATCAGCAGGATGAGGAACCCGCCGGCAAGCCGGAAGGCGTCGAGGCTGATGCCGAAAACTTTCAGGATCGCGGGGCCGGACAGGGCGATGATCGCACCGCCCACCACGAGGCCGATGATCACCGTGATCGCCACGTTGCGCTGGGACGCGGGGTCCCGGTCGGCGGTCAGAGACAGGAACACCGGCAGGTTCGCGATCGGGCTCATGATCGCGAACAGCGCTGCAAACATCTTCAGGAAATATGCCAGATCCATGCAGCGCGCCCCCGGCTGTTCCGTTAGCCCTTGGCGGACTGCTTCGCCTGCTTGACGAATTTCTTCATGACCCGGTCGCGCTTCAGCTTCGACAGATAGTCGATGAAGAGCTTGCCGTTCAGATGGTCGAGTTCATGCTGAATGCAGGTGGCCAACAGACCGTCCGCTTCCATTTCCTGGTCGGAGCCTTCCCGGTTCTGGAACTGGACCTTCACCCGGGCCGGCCGCTCGACATCCTCGTAATATTCGGGGATCGACAGGCAGCCTTCCTGGTAGACGGAGGTCTCCTCGCTCGACCAGACGATCTTCGGATTGATGAAGACGATCGGGTTCTTCGGCTCGTCTTCCTTGGCCACATCCAGGACGAAAAGGCGCTGCAGGATGCCGATCTGGCTGGCGGCAAGGCCGATGCCCGGTGCTTCGTACATGGTCTCCAGCATGTCGTCGGCCAAGGCGCGCACGCTGTCGTCCACCTTGGCGACCGGCTCGCAGACCTCGCGCAGGACCGGATCGGGGATAATGATGATGTCTCGTTTCGTCATGGGTTTCAAATAGTAAAAGGCCGGCCTCCGGTCAATCCGAAAGCCCGGCCCGACCGGAATTTTGCCTTGCTTCGCAAATGCAGGCAAACGCTGCATTTCGGACCGAATCGTTCTATGTTTGTTTCATGCAACATATCCTTTTTGTATTCGGCGGTCGCCCGTTCACGGTTCTTGAGGTGGGAAGTGCAGGCGGGCTCGCCCTGCTGGTCATCATCTTCTGGCTGGTCTGGGGCATTCTGCGCCAGGTCCGGAACCGGGCGGAGGCCGACGGCGCCGCAGCGGAACGCATCCACGAGCTGGAAAGCCATCTGTCCCAATTGCTGAAATCGCAAGGGGAAATGACCGGCCGCATGCAGACCATGGCGGAGGTGTTCGGATCCCGCCAGTCGGACATGATGCGCGCCGTCAACGACCGGCTCGACGGCATGGGGCACAAGCTCGGCCTGTCCATGGCGAATACGACCAAGAGCACGCACGAGGGCCTGCGCCAGTTGCACGAACGGCTGGCGGTGATCGATCGGGCACAGAAGACCATCACCGACCTGTCGGGCCAGGTGGTGGAACTGCAGGCGATCCTGTCCAACAAGCAGACCCGCGGCGCCTTCGGCCAGGGGCGCATGGAAGCCATCATCCAGGACCAGCTTCCGCATACAGCCTATAATTTCCAGGCAACGCTTTCCACCGGCGTGCGGCCGGACTGTCTTGTGCACATGCCCAACGGCGCGCCGTCGCTTGCGATCGATGCCAAATTTCCGCTGGAAGCCTTCAACCTCATCCGCAAGGCCAAGTCGGACGAGGAGGTCAAATACGCGCAAGCCCAGTTCCGCAAGGATTTTACCAAGCACATTCAGGACATCCGGGAAAAATACCTGTTGCCGGGCGAAACACAGGACACGGCGTTCCTGTTCGTGCCGTCGGAAAGCGTGTTCGCCGAACTCAACGAGAATTTCGAGGACCTGGTGCAGAAGTCCCACCGGGCCCGGGTGGTGATCGTCTCGCCGTCGCTGCTCCTGTTGTCGATCCAGGTGATCCAGGCCGTGCTGCGCGACGCCAAGATGCGCGAGCAGGCCCACCTCATCCAGGCGGAAGTCGCCCACCTGATGGACGATGTCGGCCGGCTGAACGACCGGGTGGTCAAGCTGCAGACCCATTTCGGACAGGCCAACAAGGACATCGACCAGATCCTGATCTCGACGGACAAGATCACCAAACGCGGCCAGAAGATCGAGGACCTGGAACTGGGCGAGCTTCCGGAAGCAGAGACGAAAGAAGACCTGCCCCGTCCGAACCTGTCGCTGCAGGGTTAGGGTACGGACCCTAGAGCCGTCTGATCCCCGTGACATTGCCGAATTCGTTTTCTGCGATCCGGGCGACCGCCCGGTCCAGCGGTTCGCTGGCAACGGTCATGGTGTGGCCGTTGGCGTGAAGCAGGCGGTTCGGGCCCTGGACGATGCCCACATGGCCCTTCCAGAAGACGAGATCGCCGCGAATGAGCGTATTCAGGTCTGACGTTTCGACAGGCTTCCCTGCTCCGGAGGCCTGCATGTCGCTGTCGCGCGGAACATCGTACCCGCCGGCCTGTGCGGCGAGCTGAATCAGTGCCGAGCAATCGAGACCCAGACTGGTCCGCCCACCCCAGAGATAGGGTGTGCCGAGAAACTCCTCGGCGACGGCGACCCAGTCCGTCTCAAACTGATCCAGTTCGGCAAGATGGCGGGCGACGACGGCGGAGCCATCGCTTAAGACGGCGTAGTCCAGACCGCGGGTCGTCGCGCTCCCCGTGACCGTCACCCTCGCCCCCATGGAAATCAGGCCGAGCGGAGGAAATTTCAGGTCCGGACCGGGATAGCGGTAGGTGCGCAGGGCCCGCACCCTATGGGTCGGGGCTTCGAGCGGTCCAAGCCCGTCGGAGGAAAACCAGCCGACATAACCGTCGGTCTCCAGCTGGCCCCAGGCCCAGCCTTCCATGGTTTCCTCAAAGACCGTGACGATCTCACCGAACAGAAGTTCGGTGTCGATCGGCTTGTCGCTCCGGGGCTCGGAACGCATGGGAAGGCTGTCGGCGGTGACCTGCCTGATCGTTCCGTCGACGAAGCGGTCGGCCCGGACCCGGCCTTCATAGGCGCGGGCCGCAAGGTCCTGCCGGACAGGATGAAGGCGTCGGTCGAATTTTTCGGACATGTCCTGATCCTGAAACGGGCGGCCTATCGGGGCAGTTCGCGCGCCTTTTCGGAAACCAGATCGCCGAGATGCTCCAGATAAAGGGCGCCGTCGACGGTTCTGGTGATGATGACGTTGCGCTTGTCGGCCTCATCGCGCTTGCGTGACAGAAGCCGCATGCCACCCAGCGTGTCGAGCGCCCGGGTGATCGCCGGCTTGGTGACGTTCAACTTGGCGGCAAGTCCGCGCACCGTATGGGGCGGCGGCTCCAGGTAGACCGTCAGCAGGATGGTCAGCTGGCGTGCGGACAGGTCCTGCTCGCTGTCGCGAACAAGCGCCAGATTGACGTCATGCATCAGTTTCAGCGCCTGCGAGGCGCGCAGCTCGACCGCCATCTGCGGAGACTTCCCGTTCCGTTCGTTTTCAAGACTAGCAGAACAGGAAATTGTTTCGGAGCCGTTATTTTTTATCCGAATATCTGTCGCTGATCAGATCGAACAGGCAGCGGATGCCCTGCGCCTCGCCGCCGGCCGGCTTGCCCGGCTTGTCCATGGGCGTCCAGCCATAGATGTCGAAATGCACCCAGGACTGCGCTTTCTCGACAAACCGCGACAGGAACAGGGCTGCCGTGATCGAGCCGGCAAATCCCGCACCGGTGGTGTTGATGTGGTTGATGTCGGCGATCTTGCTGTCGAGATATTTCATATATGGCTGCCATAGCGGCAGACGCCACAGCGGATCGGCACTGGCCTCCGAGACCAGCGCGAGTTCCTCCGCAAGATCCTCGTCATCGGTGAAAAACGGCGGCAGGTCGGGCCCGAGCGCGACGCGGGCCGCGCCGGTCAGGGTCGCCATGTCTACCAGAAGATCCGGCTCTTCCTCATCAGCGAGAGCAAGTGCATCGGCCAGCACCAGCCGGCCTTCCGCATCGGTGTTGCCGATTTCGACGGTCAGTCCCTTGCGGCTCGGCAGGATGTCGCCGGGACGGAAAGCCGATCCGGAGATCGCATTTTCGACGCAGGGCACGATGACGCGCAGGCGCACGGGCAATTCAGCGGCCATGATCATAGCCGCAAGACCGAGGACGTTCGCGGCGCCGCCCATGTCCTTTTTCATCAGCAGCATGGCGCTCGACGGCTTGATATCGAGACCGCCGGTATCGAAGATGACGCCCTTGCCGACCAGGGTCACCTTGGGCGCGTCCTCCGGTCCCCATGTGAAATCCGCAAGACGCGGTTCGCGGCTCGACGCGCGGCCGACCGCATGGACCATCGGGAAGCCCCGTTCCAGCAGCGCTTCACCCTCGATGATCTCGCCCGTTCCGCCGTTTTCGACGAACAGCGACCGGATTTCGGCCGCCAGTTCCTGCGGCCCCAGATCGTTCGCCGGAATGTTGATCAGGTCGCGGGCGATCTGAACGCCCTTGAGGATCGCATCGACCCGCGCAAGGTCGACGGTCGCAGGGACGACAAGGCGGGCGCGTGCGGCGCCGTTCTTGCGGTATTTCTCAAACCGGTAGGAGGACAGGGCAAAGCCGAGCACCGCGAATTCAGGATCGGGAAAACCGTCGGCAAGCGCATAGTCCCCGGCGGGCAAAGAGGCGACCAGCCCGCCGAAGGCGAAAGGCTGGGCGGAGCCGTTCCCCCCGGCTGCAAACAGCAGCGCGGAGCCTGCCTCGTTGACCGCTGGCACCAGGAGACTGCTTCCCGCCGCCGCCTGGAAACCGTTGCGTTTCGCCCAATCCGCGGCCGGTTGTCCAAGGCCTGCGAGGACCGCTTCCAGATCGTCCTCCCCGACGGCAATGACCGGTGTCGGCTGCTGGGCTTCATTTTCGCGGATCAAGGCTTCACGCACGGCGGGCTCCCGGAATGTTGGATGTCACGGTTCACAGGTACGCATCCCGGACGCGCTTGGCAATATCCGGGACGGGGTATGCCGACCCGACAAACCGGCTTAACCATCCATTAGGGTTAATAAACTACTGATTTGAAGAACAGAACGTTCCGTGAAGCTCATGTGTCGAGGTGTCAGAAATGACCCAGAAAGCTCAACGTAAAACCCGCCGGCGCGCCCGCTACCTGCCGCTGGCGGCCGCGATGACCGCAGCCGTGCTGCTGACCGGTTGCGCATCCTCCAGGAACAACAGCGTCGGCACCCATTCACCGAGCAACAGCCTGACCTATGCGAAACCGGGTTCGAGCGCCGCCATGCGGGCGGTGTCTTCCTGGGGCGGCAAATACGAGAAAGACAGCAAGGACCGCGCGACGATCCTCGGCTATGCCAACGCGCTACAGCAGAACGAGCAGATCGAGCAGTCCATGGCCGTCCTGCGCGCCGCCGTCATCTCCAACCCGAACGACCGCGAGATCGCCTCGGCCTATGGCAAGGTGCTGGCCATGAACGGCCGCTTCGACGAGGCGCTCAATGTTCTCCAGCGTGCCCAGACGCCGCAGATGCCGGACTGGAAGCTGATGTCGGCACAGGCCGCCATCTACGACCAGATGGGCAATCACGAACGCGCCCGCGGGCTCTATCAACAGGCGCTCAAAATCGCGCCGAACGAACCGACTCTGCTCAACAACCTCGGCCTGTCCTATCTTCTGTCCAACCAGTTGCCGGAAGCCGAATACACGCTGCGCAAGGCGGCCGCCCTGCCCGGCGCCGACAGCCGCGTGCGTCAGAACCTGGCGCTGGCGCTCGGCATCCAGGGGAAATTCGCCGAGGCCGAACAGGTCGCCCGTTCCGAACTGGACCCGAAACAGGCGGAAGCCAACATCGCCTATCTGCGCGACATGATCGCGCAAAGCCGCAGCTGATACGCCTTTTCAAGAAAATTGAGCCAATGACATGAGCGCGCGCACGATCTTTCGTGCGCGCGCTTTTTCATTCCGGCCAGCCTTGCTGAAGGGTCTTATACCAATCGTGTTTGATTATGACCCATCTGATGGACCTGACCTGTCTGCCGGCTAGGCGCGTCGCGTAGCGCGACCCACGTGGTCGGGCAAGCGGCGCAACGCTGTCCGGCGGGCAGGTCAGCTCCACCGAAGGCCGCGTTTTCAAACCGCCCGGACGTCCGTCCCGCTTTTTGGCCGATGCCCCGCATCGACCTGCAAAACGCTCCTAGCCGACCGATCCGAAAACGCGGTCAGATGGGTCATAATCAAACACGATTGGTATTACTTGAAGGCGTCCATGGCCTGCATGACCGCAGGGCCCATGATGACGAAGAACAGCACCGGCAGGAAAAACACGATCATCGGAACCGTCAGTTTCGGCGGCAGCGACGCGGCCTTCTTTTCCGCTTCCTGCATGCGCTGTTCGCGGTTGTCGTCGGACATGACGCGGATGGCGTGGCCGACCGGCGTGCCGTAGCGTTCCGCCTGGATCAGCGCCATCATCACGTTCTTGACGCCGTCGACACCGGTCCGCTTGGCCAGGTTCTCATAGGCCTGCCTGCGTTCGCCCAGATAGGAGAGTTCGGCGTTGGTCAGCGTCAGTTCCTCGGCGAGCGGGATCGACTGCGTGCCGATTTCCTCCGCGACCCGCCGGAACGCCTCTTCGATGGACATGCCCGATTCCACGCAGATCAGCATCAGATCGAGCGCATCGGGCCAAGCCCTGCGAATGGACAGCTGACGCTTCGAGATCGCGTTCTGGATGTAAAGGTTCGGCGCGAAGACACCGATGCCGCCGACGAAGAGACAGGCGGAAATCTTGGTGATCGCCGGCGTGTCGGAAGGCAGCACGACAAAGGCGTAGACAAGGGCGAACAGGAAGAGCACGCCTGGAATGGCAATACGCGCGAACAGGAAGGTGTAGAGCGGCCCCGTTCCCCGGTAACCGGCCATGCGCAGCTTGTCCTGGGTGGTTTCGTCCGCAAGCCTGGTCTTCAGGTTCAACCGGTCGACCAGGTTCTTGACCTGCTCCTTCGGCTGCGTCGATCGCAGGGAGGCGCGGGCATCGGTCTTTTCCGTTGCAAGCCGCGCCCTCTCCTTCGCGCGCAACTTGTCGCGCTCCAGGGCGACCGACTTCATCCGGGATTTCAACGTGTCCCGCTCGAAGATCGGCATGACCACGGTGAACAGGGTTCCGGCCACGGCGACCAGGGTCAGGAAGGCGACCAGAAAGTTGCTGCTGGCGATGCTTGTGAGATCGAACATCATCTTACCTTAGAAGTCGAAGTTGATCATCTTGCGCATCACCATGATGCCCACGAACATCCAGAAAATACCGCCTGCGATGATCAGGTGACCGGCCGGTCGCGTGAACAGCAAGGAAATATAGTCCGGCGCGACCAGATAGATAATGACCGAGACGACGAACGGCAGCGACCCGATAATGCCGGCGGATGACTTGGCTTCCGCACTGAGGGCCTTGATCTTGCGTTGCAGAGCCTTACGGCTTCTGAGCACCTTGGACAGATTGCCGAGCGCTTCGGACAGCCCGCCGCCGGCCTTTTGCTGAATGGCAACGACGATGGCGAAGAAGTTGGCCTCCGCCAGCGGCACCCGATCGGGCATGCGCCCGACCGCATCCGTCAGCGAGATGCCCATGACCTGGGTTTCGACGATCTTGCGGAATTCCCCGGCAACCGGCTCGCGCGCTTCCTTTGCGACGATCTTGATGCAATCTCCGAGAGGAAGACCGGCCTTCACGCCGCGTACGATGATGTCGACCGCATTCGGCAATTCGTCGAGGAAGGCGTTGAACCGCCGCTTGCGCTTGAAGCTGACGAACCAGCGTGGAAAGCCGAACCCGCCGACGAAACCGATACCAAGCGCAATCAGCATGTTTTGGCTGACAATCAGGCCGATCAGGGCGCCGACGACGGCGGACGCGATGCTGAGATAGATGAAGTGCTTGCGTTCCCAGGCAAGCCCTGCCTGTTCCAGGCGGACCGACAGGGAAGGCCTTTTCTGTTTCTGCAGTTTCGCCTTCTGCCGCTCCTCGAAGTCCTTCAACTGGTCCTGGACGGACTTGCGCCGGCGGTCGCCGTCGCCAACCTTCTTTCTGAGTTCGACCGACTGCGGCCGGGCGGCAATTCCGCTGATGCGCTTGTCCCTGCGCCGCGACCCCGACAGGAGCGGCTGGAACAGGGCATAGATCACGCCGCCGATGCTCAATGCCACGAGGACCGCGACGGCGACGCCGGTTACCCCGGGTGTCATAAATGGCTCGAAGGCTTCCATTCACCGTGCCTCAGTCATCTGTGTATTCAGGCATTTCGGAAGCGTCCAGCGCCTGGGCCAGGCGGTTTTCCTCACCGAAGTAGCGTGCCCGCTCCCAGAACCGCGGACGCCCGATTCCCGTAGACCGGTGGCGGCCGATGATGCGTCCGCTCGGATCTTCCCCGATCATGTCGTAGACAAACACATCCTGGGTGATGATCACGTCGCCTTCCATGCCCATCACCTCGGTCACATGGGTGATCCGGCGCGAGCCGTCGCGAAGGCGCGCGGCCTGCACCACGACATCGATGGACGAAACGATCATTTCCCGCAACGTGCGCGAAGGCAGTGAGAAGCCGCCCATCGTGATCATGGATTCCAGACGCGACAGGGCCTCGCGCGGCGAGTTGGCGTGCAAGGTGCCCATGGACCCGTCGTGGCCGGTGTTCATGGCCTGCAGGAGGTCGAAGGCCTCCGGTCCGCGCACCTCGCCGACGATGATCCGCTCCGGACGCATACGCAGGCAGTTCTTCACCAGGTCACGCATGGTGATCTCGCCCTCGCCCTCCAGGTTCGGCGGGCGGGTTTCCAGGCGGACCACATGCGGCTGCTGCAGCTGCAGTTCCGCGGAGTCTTCGCAGGTGATGATGCGTTCGGTGCTATCGATGTAGGCGGTCAGACAGTTCAGAAGCGTCGTCTTACCGGAACCGGTACCGCCGGAAATCAGCACGTTACAGCGCGAGCGCCCGATGATCTGAAGGATCGTCGCCCCTTCCGGCGTGATCGAACCGTATTTGACCAACTGATCGAGGGTCAGCTTGTCGCGCTTGAATTTACGGATAGTGAGGGCGGGACCGTCGATCGCCAGCGGCGGGGCAATGACGTTCACACGAGACCCGTCCGGAAGGCGGGCATCACAGATCGGGCTTGAATCGTCGACCCGGCGGCCGACCTGGCTCACGATCCGCTGACAGATGTTCATGAGCTGCGCGTTGTCGCGGAAGGAGATGCCGGTCTGCTGCATCTTGCCCTCGGTTTCGATGTAGACCACATCGGCGCCGTTGACCATGATGTCGGCGATGTCATCGCGCGCAAGCAACGGTTCCAACGGACCGTAACCCAGAACATCGTTGCAGATGTCCTCCAGCAGATCTTCCTGCTCGGCAATGGACAGGACGACATTCTTCAGGGCGATGATGTCATTGACCACATCGCGGATTTCGTCGCGCGCATCTTCCGGCCCCAAACGGCTGAGCTGGGAAAGATCGATCGCCTCGACCAGAGCGTTGAAGATCTGCGCCTTGGTTTCGTAATACTCGCCTGACTTGCGGCGCTTGGCTTCCTGCTTCGGCGCCGGCGCCTGGGGCTGCGGCTCCACGATCGGCTTTTCGGGCGGCGGCGCGGCGACCTCTACCGGAATCTCGCGTTCCTCGCGCATCTCCGGCAAGTCGGCAGTCGCAGACGGCTCCGGCTCGGGCGCAGTTTTGGGCTGCACCGGCGCGACGGGCCGGACAGTCGCTGCTCCGTTTGACGTTGAACCGCGTCTACCGAACATGGCGGCAAATATCTCCGTTACACAATCCGAGTTGGGCCTATCGGCCGGTCAGTTTCGACAAGAGCGATGAGATCCCGGGTTTCTTGATCTTGCCCGGGTTGGATTTTCCGGAGACCACATGGGCGATTTCGGTAAAGACACCGGCAACCGGGTTCTTCGCTTCCAGTTCCGCAATCATCTGGCCGTTGTTCGCAGCCGTTCCGAAAAGCTGCGGTTCGAAGGGGATCGAAAGCAGCGACGTCATTCCGAGCGCCGTTGCGAATTCCTCCGGCTTGATTTCCGGCCGCTTCGGCACGTTCACCCGGTTCATCACCAGGAGCGGCAGGCGGTCGTTCGGCCGCAACTGCTTGAGCGTGTCGACGACGTTTTTGGCATTGCGCAGGTTCGCAAGGTCGGGCTCGGCCACCATGACCACCTCGTCGGCGCTGACCAGGACATTCCTGACCCAGGCATTCCAGGCATGGGGCACGTCCAGCACGATCGTCGGCGTGCTGGCGCGCATGGTGTCCATCAGAAGCTCGAACGAATGCTCGCCGTAGTCATAGGTGCGTTCCAGAGAGGCCGGCGCTGCCAGCAGGCTCAGGTGTTCGGAGCATTTCGACAAAATGCGGTCGAGAAGGGTTTCGTCGAGCCGTTCGGGGGCCGAAATCGCTTCATAGATACCCTGCAGCGGATCCTGATTGTAGTCGAGGCCGGCCGTCCCGAAGGCCAGGTCGAGGTCGGCGACCACCGTTTCGTTCTGGTACTCCCGCGCCAGCGCCCAGGCCGCGTTATGGGCGACGGTCGATGCGCCGCATCCGCCCTTCACCCCGAAAAACGCTACCGTGCGGCCCAACGGTTCGGACTGCGGGTCTCCGTAAAGATCCCCGATCGCGCGTATCAACTGATAGATGTCGAGCGGCGTGATCAGATATTCGCTGACGCCGCGATGCATGAGCTCGCGGTAGAGCGTCACGTCGTTCACATCGCCGATGACGATGACCTTGGTTCCGGCATCGCAGTATTCGGCGAGCTGATCGAGTTCGGTCAGGATATCGCCCTGGTTGCCGCTGGTTTCGACGATGATGAGGTTCGGCGTCGGCGCCTGCGCATAGTGTTCGATGGCCGCCGGGATTCCGCCCATATGGACCTTCACATGGGCCTTCGTCATCCGGCGGTCTTCCGCCGCGGCTTCGACCGTCCGGGTCGTCGCGTCGGACAGGCAGAAGCCCTGTACGGAAATCCGCGGGATCGGGTGGGTCTCAAACCGGTCCTCGGGACGATGCTGGGTGCTCTCCGGCATACCATCCTGGCCCAAGTCCACGGCGTAGTTCGCCATATCCATGTCGATGCTCATGACCCTTCCTTACTCAGACACCTGGGCGCCTACGCCTTCCTTGTAATCGGATGCCGTTTGCTTGCCCGCCCTGTAGTTCTCGAACACAATGGCGCGGCGTTGCTGATCCGGCGGCTGAACCGCCCTCGGCGTGACCAGATCAGCCGGATTGGAAACGATCGCGGCCAGGTTCGCCTGGGTTGCGCAGCCGAAGTTTTCGTAATCGATGTTTCGATTGAACTCGCCGCCCATGTTTCTCGGCCATTCCCCACAAGGGCCGGCTGTCGCCATGACCCGCGGATAGGACAGGCGGATCGGCGCGTCAGCCGATGGGTCCTCCACGGAATAGCTGCGGGTTGTAACCCTGTTGCCGCCGACACCACCGCGTTTCAGGGCGCTTCGGATATGAGGAACGACCGAATGTACAGCCGCCTCGTTACCGGCACCCGCCGGTACCAGGATCTCGACCCGCCCGTTGCCGTTCCTGCGCGATTGCGCGGCGAAGGCGGTGATGGTCTCCGACAGCGGCGCATTCAGATTGCGGGTGTTGTATCCGATCGGCAGATCCAGCGTTTCCGGTTGTTCGGTGACGACGATCGGGTGGCGAAGCCTGTAGTCATTGGCCGCCAGCAGGCTCGTGTCCGTGCCCTGCGTCTGGGACTGACACCCGGCCAGGGCAACGACCACCGCGCCCGTGAAACCGGCTCGGGCCACAAACGAGGACAGCTTCTTCATCAATGGCTTCATCTGCCGTACCTCACTTGTAAATAAATCCGACCTGGCCCTGGTAGGTCCCGGTCTCCGGCTCTCCCGGGCGGCGGAAAATCTTGTTCAGACGGTTCAGGAACACGGTTTCGGAGTCGCTGGCCGGCATCAGGTTCTGATCCGGCCGGACCAGTTTGCTGGCCGCCACCGGATTGACCGTATAGGGGGTCACGAAAACCACGAGTTCCGTCTGCTGGCGCAGGAAGTCGCGGCTTTTGAACAAGGCCCCCAGGATCGGCAACTGCATGAGGCCGGGTATCCCGTTGATCGACTGCTTGTAGGATTCCTGCAGCAGTCCGGCCATCACCAGCGTTCCGCCGGACGGCAGCTCGATCGTGGACTCCGCCCTGCGGACCTTGAGCGCGGAAACGGTGATGCCGCCGGTCGTGATCGCGCCGTCACTGGACAGTTCGCTGACTTCCGTCTTGACCCGGAGGCTGACCCGGCCGGCGGACAGGACGACCGGCGTGAAGTCGAGACCGACACCGAATTTCTTGAATTCGATCGAGATATCGCCGTCCGTCTGGGCGACCGGGATCGGAAACTCGCCACCCGCCAGAAAGCTTGCGTTCTCGCCGGATATCGCGGTCAATGTAGGCTCCGCAAGGGTCCGGATCACCCCGTCGCGCTGCAAAGCCTCGATACTTGCGGAAAGGCTCGTACCGCCGGCAACGAAGTTCCCGCCCGCAATGGCCTGAGACACGATCGAGGAGTTTACCGGGAAGGTGGCGGAATTGTTGAACCCCCCCGTATAGTTGCCGACACCGATGGTGCCGCTCAGGTTGACACCGAGCTGTTTGACGATCGACCGCTCCACTTCGGCGACGGAGACTTTCAGATAGACCTGATCCTCTCCCTCCACCGAGATCATGTTCAAAACGTCGGATGCTTTCACGCCGTTTCCTGCGAACCGGGCCGCAATATCGGCAGCACGCTGCGCATCGGCGGTGCTGCGGGCGGTCCCCGACAGGATGATGTTGCCGCTCATGGCGTCAGCCATGATGTTCGACTTGGGGACGGCCCGGCGGATCAGCGCGGTCAGGTCCGAGGTATCCGGTTCGACGCGCAGGTTGAAGGTTGCAAGCTCCCTGCCACTCCGGCTGAACAGAACCAGATTGGCCTGGCCGGTCTTGTTGCCGAGAACGAAAACGCGATGCTGCGTGCGGACCACCGCATCGGCTATTTCAGGATTGGAAACCAGAACGTCGGCGACTTCTTCTGCAATGTCGATCACCACGGAACGCCCGATCCCGACGCGCAAGAGGCGTTCGGACACCCGCTCCCCGGCGGCAACATGAACCTGTTTGGGAAAGCTGTCTCCGGCCCGCGCTCCCTCAAGGGAAAGCAGACTGGCAGCGAACAGGGACAGGATCAGGACTGCGGACCGCATCATGCCGGTACCTCGTCCTCCCGCTTTTCGGTTTGTTGCATTGAGAAACTTCGTCATTGCGTGCCCGCCTGACTTGAAACGCCGTATTTCACAAAATTGACTCCCCCCCGGCGACGGACAGGTCCATTGTCGTCATCCGAGGAATCCTGGGCACTTCGCAGGGCCAGGGAAATGGTGCCGAGCTGTTGGGACTGGGCAACGATTTCAGCCTGTTCCGGACTCAGTTCCAGAGTTGCCGTCCGCTTCGGCGAGAGGGACTTTTCGTCCTTTTCGCCGGCCGTCGTCGTGTCGATTGCAAGGACGCGAATGTTTTCGAGGAAGGTTTCGCTCAGGACCGTGCGATCCTCGTTCTGCTGGGTCAGGATCAGATCGACCTTGTCGCCTGGCAGAATGAACCCGCCAGCCGTGGTTTCCGCTTCAACCCCGACGGCGATCGCCCGCTTTCCTTTCGGCAGAATAGACGCCATGAACCCTTTGTCGGTGTTGATGAGACGCTGCGACCGGATCGGCTCTCCCTGATAAATGGGGGCCTTGGCAATGTGCCCGACATAGGTCTCACTCGCTTTCGGATCATTTGCGTGCGTTATCGCGCCGGGCGGAACCGCATCGCTTGGCCAGTCAGTCCAGGAAAGACTCTTTGCCGCCAGTTTCTGCCCCAGACCGATATCCTTGGCCGCGACCAGAACCTTTTCTTTTTCCGACTTGGCGGGCGTTTCCGTCGCCACCTTTTTCGGCGCCGGCGATTGGCTGGTCATAACCATGCGCGCCGCCAGGAGACCTGCCCCGAGCGCGACACCAAGAACCAATAGTCGTGCGTACTTCATCACTAAACTCGCAAAATGACGCGCAACGTTCTGCGCAGCTGACCATCATCTTGGAGTCCAATTCGTCAAAACATGGTTAATTAGATATGAGGAAATATCGTAAAGAACTTTTAACCTTATTGAAGAATTTATGAATACGTTGCAAATTGCAGTATTATTACCAATTATTAACCATAAGCTCGAAAAGACGCCCCCCGGCCGAAAAACAAAAGCTCTAAAAACTATTGGAGCGCGGGGAACCAGAACGTCGAAGGATAGATCTGCAGACCTGCCGCGGCAATCGCTATTCCATATGGAATGCCCGTCTTGCGGTCATGGAGACGCGCGATCCAGTCCTGACGGATAAGCGGCCCCGGCAGAACCGGCAATGTGCGGAAGGCCAAAAGCCCGAGGGTCAGGAACATGCCATAGATGGCGACCAGCGTCAGGAACACCAACAACGTCTCGTTGAAACCGATCCACAGGGCGATGGCACTGGCGATTTTCGCATCGCCGCCGCCCATCCAACCCAGAAAGAACATCGCGAAGCAGGCGACAAAGACGATCGCGCCGCCGGCAAGATGCCAGCCCCATTGTTCGGGCGAGAGCCTCAACGCAAAAGCCAGGATGACAAAGCCGGCCACCAGGAGAATGGAAACCCGGTTCGGGATCTTCATCGTGAACAGATCGGATGCGCCGGCAAAGGCGATGAGGATGGGAAATACGATCAGCTGGATGTTTTCAATCATAACTCGATACCTGTTCGAAGGTGCCGGGGGCGCCGGGCGCCTGTACTTGAAAACAGCCTAGCCTTTAAAAATTTAAGAAAAGAAAAAGCGGACGATTGCTCGCCCGCTTTTCGAAACCGGATCCCGAAAGACCGGACGCCTTTCGGAAGGACCGTCAGACTGCTTACTGAGCGTCTGCGGTGGTCAGAGCCGAGCTGATGTCGGAGAAGATGTTCTTCAGGCTGTCGGACATGGTGCCGAGGACACCGATGATGACAACGGAAACCAGACCGGCGATCAGGCCGTATTCGATTGCGGTTGCGCCAGACTCATCCTTGGCGAAACGTGCGAAAATGTTCTTCATGTGTTTGCTCCAAATTCCACTTGTATTGACAGCTTCTTTTGCTTTGCCCATTGGACCTGTTGTCCGGCCCTTCCGAGGCATGGGTGGAGCTTACGGCGCAGCGGTTTCCAAGCGGTTAAATTTACCACTAACTTCTGATGTATTCCTGATAAAACTACCTATGGTTAACAGATCATATACTTAACAATATATTATTTATATAAATTATCTTCAATTTCTTTCAAATATTCATCCTCCTAATCAGTTCTAATACGTACCCTATACTCAAATTCCCGCCAGAACAACTCTTCAATAGATAACTTATCCCAGAAGCCTTCCATCATCATGGAAATACAAGGCAATTTTTCCGGTATTTGCGCCAGCACTGTCATCTACGCCCCCGCGCCAAGCATTTTCAAATTACCTCAAATTCTCCTATAACGTGCATTTCTTTCATGATTACAATCTCTTGAGAGCCGTTCACTCTTCTTCACACGGCCTGTTAGGGCTTCCTTCACCTTGTTACCGACTAATAGTCGAAAACCCGGCTGAATCTGGAGTACGCCATGAGTGTGAGGCTCACACTGCTAAGAAAGCTGGCTGTTATGGCTTTGTTCGTCCTGACCATCGGCCAAGCCTGTGCCAGCGAGGATCCGGTCATCGTCACGGTGGACCGCGCTAAGGTTTTCCGTATCAAGGAACCCGCGAGCACCGTGATCATCGGCAATCCCTTCATTGCCGATGTCTCCATGCACGACCATTTCACGGTCGTTGTCACCGGCAAGAGCTATGGAAGCACCAACCTTGTTATCCTGGACGACAAGGGCGAGCCGATCATCGATGAAGTCATCATCGTCCGCGCTTCCGAGGACAAAATCGTGTCCGTCACGCGCAACGCGCTGCGACAGACCTACACGTGCGCGCCGAATTGCGAACCGACGCTGCGGCTCGGGGATTCCCAAACCGCATTCGACACCTTTGCGCAGCAGGCCGCCACGCGTAACGACCTTGCCGAAAAGGCCGCCGGTGTCGTCAAATAGGAAAGAAGGAAATGACAAGCCCCCGTTTCTCCCTTCCCGGACTGGCCGGCCGACTGATCCGGAACGCCGCGCGGGTCGGACGCCGATACTCGGATGACCGGCAAGGAGTGACGGCAATCGAGTTCGCCATCGTCGGAATTCCCTTTCTGATGATCGTCCTCGGCATCGTGGAAATGGGGCTGGCCTTCTTCGTCAACCGCCTCATCGACAACTCAGTTCTGGAATCCGCCCGCATCGTGCGAACCGGACAGGCGCAGAAGGCCAGTTTCGATGCAGACGCTTTCAAGGACGAGATCTGTTCCAACCTGCCGGCCTTCCTGTGCAACAAGGACAAGTTCATCGTCGATGTGACCACCTACACCAACTTCTCCGCCCTGGGCTCGATGGAGTCGCTGTTCGATGAGGACGGGGATCTGAAGGACAGCTTCAGTTTCAATATCGGCTGCGCCAACTCGATCGTGGTCGCCCGGGTTGTGTACCGCTGGCCCATGTTTACCGCTCTGCTGCAGTTCGACAGCGGAGACACGGGAAATGCCGAACGTCTTCTTTATTCAACGGCGGTCTTCCGGAATGAGCCGTTTCCCTGGAGCTGTTCGTGATGCCTGACACTGTCGCCAAAATCTTCCGCGCCACTTTGCGACGCCTAAAAGCCGACAGGCGCGGCATCGCCGCGGTGGAATTCGCCCTTTTGCTGCCGTTCCTGCTGATCCTCCTGATCGGCATGTCGGAAACCGTTACCGCGTTGAACACCGACCGCAAGGTCAGCCAGGTCGCAAGTGCCGCCGCCGACCTTGTCGCCCAGGCCGAATCGATCAGCACCAGCGAAATCGCCGATATCATGCTCGCCGCCAAGCAGATCATGCTGCCTTACTCTGACACGCCGCTGGATGTGGTCATCGCCAGCGTGACCTTCAACGACGACGGGGATCCGGAAGTCGACTGGAGCAGGAACAAGAGTGGCACGGCGCCCTGGTCGGCCGGTTCCGCACCACCGATCGAAATACCGGAAGCGATCTCTGTCGCCGGCAGCTCGCTTATCGTAGGCCAGTCCTCCTATACCTATGTGCCGTTGTTTGCTTCGATGCTGCAAAACATATTCCCTCGCGCGGCATCGATGACACTCGGCGATACGTATTTTCTGAAGCCCCGCCTGACGACGACCGTTACGCTCACCGGCAGCTGACCCAGGGCGGACGGACCCGGAACGGATCCTGCGAGCGGTCTTGAGACCTACTCAATTGCCCGTATTTGTTACGTAGTAAAAGACGGTTACCCTGACCGCGAAGTTTGCTGCACTGCAGGAACCACACACCAACCCTATCCCGCGATCGACAAGGGGACGGCATGCCGACAAATCGCACCTACGAGCAGATATCCGTCGGGGATACAGCCGAAATTTCCAAAATATGCACCGCGAATGACCTGCTGGTGTTCGCGCACGCCTCCGGCAACCACAACCCTCTGCATCTGCCGGATACGGACTGGACCGGCGACGGCAAGATCGACAAGCCGGTGGCTCCATCCATGTGGATCGGCTCGCTGGTCTCCGCGGTTCTCGGCAATATCCTTCCCGGACCGGGAACGGTTTACAGGAGCCAGACCTTCAACTTCCGCGACCGGGTCGCAGTCGGCGAGACCGTGACTGTCCGCCTTGAAGTCACGTCCAAGCAGCCGGATGGCGTGGTGGAGCTCGATGTCAGGGTGACCAAGGACGACGGTACTCTGGTCGCGGACGGCACAGCCGGCGTTGTCGCGCCGACCCGGACCATTGAATTCGCCGCCTCGGAGCTGCCGTCCCTGCTTGTGGAACGACGCCGTCATTTCAACCGGCTGCTGGAATTGGCGAAGACGCTTCCGGCGCTGCCGACGGCCGTGGTTGCACCGGATGATCCCAACTCCCTGGAAGGTGCTCTGAAGGCCGCCCGGGAAGGCCTGATCCAACCGGTTCTGATCGGCGCGGGCGACCGCATCAGGAAGGCCGCGGAAACACTCAAGGAAGACATCTCCAGCTACGAACTGATCGACATTGAGAACGAATCCGACGCGGCTGCACGCGCGGTTGCCATGGTTCACGAAGGCAAGGTTCGTGCGATCATGAAGGGTCACCTGCATACGGATGACCTTTTACATCACGTGGTCAAGCGCGAGGGCGGGCTGCGCACCAAGAGGCGGATCAGCCACGTTTTCGTCATGGACATTCCCGGGCGTGACACGCCGGTCCTGATTTCCGATGCGGCAATCAACATCGTGCCCGACCTCAATACCAAGGTCGACATTACCCAGAACGCGATCGATTGCGCGTTGTCGCTTGGTCTGGAAAACCCGAAGGTCGGCATTCTGTCGGCCATTGAAACCGTCAATCCGGCCATTCCTTCGAGCCTCGATGCGGCGGTTTTGTCCAAGATGGCCGAACGCGGCCAGATCAAGGGCGGCATCGTCGATGGCCCGCTCGCCATGGACAATGCGATCGACGTTCAGGCCGCCCGGACGAAGGGCATTACCTCGCTCGTTGCCGGTCACGCGGAAGTCCTGATCGTGCCCAATCTGGAATCGGGCAACATGCTGGCCAAGGAACTCACCTTCATCGCCCATGCGGAAGCCGCCGGGCTGGTGATCGGCGCCAAGGTTCCGATCATGCTGACGAGCCGTGCCGATGATGTCCGGGCAAGGCTCGCGTCTTGCGCCCTCGCCCTCCTGTACAATTACTGGCAGGTCAACGGCGCTCCCGTCGCGCTCCTGAACAGCGGGGAAGACTGATCATGGCGGATCAGCCGGATATCCTGGTTCTGAACTCCGGGTCCTCGTCGATCAAATTCAATCTCTACGAAGGCGATCGGCAGCTCATTTCCGGACAGATTACCGGCCTCGGCGTACAGCCTCATATCCATCTGCGCCTGCACGGCAGGACGGAAGACCTCAACGAGGATCTCAGTGCAGAAGACGGCGCCACCCATGAAACCGCCCTGGCGGCCCTGCTTCAGATCCTGGATCGCGAAACGGGCAAGATCTCCGTGGAAGCGATCGGGCATCGGGTGGTGCATGGCGGCGTCGACTATGCGGTCCCGCTGGTGCTCGACGATGAAAAGATCGAGGACCTGGCCCGGCTCAATCCGCTGGCGCCCCTGCACCAGCCGCATAATCTCGCCGGCATCCGGGCGTCTCGCGCCGCGTTTCCCAAGGCCCTGCAGGTTGCCTGTTTCGACACGGCCTTCCACCGCCATCACCCCTGGGTGAACGACACCTTCGCCCTGCCCCGCAGCCTCTACGACGAAGGCATCCGACGCTACGGCTTTCACGGCCTGTCCTACGAATACATCTGCTCCTACCTGCATGAGCATCATGTGGAGGCTTTCGGCGGAAAGCTCGTGGTTGCCCATCTGGGCAACGGCGCTTCCATGTGCGCCATCGAGAACGGCCGGAGCATCGGTTCCACGATGGGCTTTACCGCACTTGACGGTCTGCCGATGGGAACGAGGTGCGGTCAGATCGACCCCGGCGTCGTGCTCTATCTCCTGACCACCAAGGGCATGACCGCCGACGAGATTTCGGACCTGCTCTACAAGGAGTCGGGTCTTAAAGGCCTTTCGGGCCTCAGTTCGGACATGCGTCTTCTGAGCGAGAGTGACGATCCGGCGGCGGCCGAAGCGATCGACTATTTCGTGTTCCGGATCCGGCGGGAACTCGGCTCGATGGCAGCGATCCTGCGCGGTCTCGACACGCTCGTCTTCACGGGCGGGATCGGAGAGCATTCCGCGCTCGTGCGCGAACGGGTCTGCGAGGATCAGGACTGGCTCGGCCTCAAGATCGACCCGACAAAGAACGCGGCAAACGCTGTCGACATTTCCGCTGAAGGTTCAAAGGTCAGGATCATGGCCGTCCCGACCAACGAGGAAGAGATGATCCGCCGGCAGACCCTGAAATTGCTGGAAAGCGTTACCGGCTAGGATTTGCCAGCGAGGGCTTACCAGGCCCTTCGGCAGACGGGCGCGTCTGCGTGCCGCCGCCGTCCAGAACGGCCTGATACTTCGGATTGTAGGTGCGCAGAACCGCCCGGTAGTCCGCATGAACCGTGGGTTCGAACCCGCCGGGCAAGTCCGGCTCGACCGCGAAATAGGCATCCGGCGCCTGATCCTTCATATCCAGAAGGGCTCCGCGTAATTTCCTCTTGAATTCGTCAGGCAGGGACAGGCGCACGGTATGGGCGTCGTAAGGGATCGGCGGCGATTGCCAGATCACCTTCAACCGCTCCAGTCCCGGTGCGCCGGAAAGATAGAACTCGTTCAGCGTACCGGCGGTATAGCCTGACGCGGCGCTGCCGGCGAGTGTCGACCACGCCGTTGCCGCATCCACCCGGCCGTCAAGGATCGCCTGCAGGCCATCGACCGGATCCCGCATGCGAACGAGACCGCGGAAGAAGACCCTGGGGTCGCTTCCTTCGGCGGCCAGGTTTGTCAGCGGCACGCGGTAACCGGTCACCGATTCAGGGTCCTGCACCCCGAGACGGCCATCGGCGAGGTCCGCCAAAGTCAGCGGGCGTTCTGTCGTCCGGCTGACGATCAGGGCGTAGTAGCGCGCAGGAAAGGCATCGGGGCGCGCCGTTGCGAGCGGCTCCACGCATTCGCACAGGGAATAGGTCGCGGCATAGGCGGAAGCGGACAGGCGGGCATAGTCGATATCCCCCGCGGCCAGGGCATCGACCACATTGCCCAGCGTATCCAGAAGGAACAGGTCAACCGGCAGATCGAGGGCGGCTTCCAGTTCCTTACGGAACGGTTCGAGGCGGTCGCGGATCGTCTCCTCAGTGCCCACGGCAACGCCAAGCCGCAACCGGCGAAGCGGCTCCGAATTTTCCTTTTCCGCAGCCGCCGCACCTGCTAACGGGAGCAGGCACGCAAGCATTGTCGCCGCAAGTTTTTTCATGGTCACACGAATACCATCCCATGATGGTTTTTTTAGTTCTATCCGATTCGTCACGCTTCTTAAGCGAATGTCATCCTCCCAGGAGCCCTAATGTCCCAATCCGTCGACACGGTCGTTTTCGACATCGGTAATGTCCTGATCGAGTGGGATCCGGAGAACCTCTACAGGAAGCTCCTTCCGGACCCGGAGGAACGCCACCGCTTCTTGAACGAAATCTGCACCATGGACTGGAACCTTCAACAGGATCTTGGCCGGTCCTGGGAAGAGGCCGTCGGCGAGTTATCCGCCGTTCATCCGGACCACAGGGATCTGATTGCCGCCTATTCCGAGCGCTGGCACGAAATGGTTCCGGGTGAGGTTCCCGGCAGTGTCGCGATCCTGGACGAGCTTAATGCCGCCGGCGTTCCGCTCTATGCGATCACCAATTTCTCCAGCGAGAAATTCACCGAAGCCAAGGGCCGCTTTCCCTTTCTGGCCTCGAGCTTTCGGGACATCGTGGTGTCCGCCGAAGAACGGCTTCTGAAGCCGGACCGGCGCATTTTCGAAACCTTGCTGACCCGCAACAATCTGGAAGCAGGCGCCTGCGTCTTCATCGACGACTCGGTGAAAAACGTCGAAGGCGCCCGGGCAGCGGGGCTTGAAGCCGTCCACTTCACCGGAGCCGACAAGCTGCGTAGCGATCTCGCCGGTCTCGGTTTTCCGGTGTGACGGCCGGTAATCAGCCGGCTTCAAACCCTTCCAGGACGTTGACGCAATTCGTCCCCAGCGCATCGACCGCGTAACCGCCTTCCATCAGGAAGACCGTCGGAACATCGAGTGCCGAAAGCCGCTGACCGAGCTTCGTGAAGTCGTCGCTCTTGAACTTGAAGCCGGAGATCGGGTCGTTTTCGAAACAGTCCATTCCGAGCGACACGATCAGGATATCCGGCTTGAAGACCTGAACCCAGCGGCAGGCGTCTTCAAGGGCCGGCGCATAGCCGTCCCAGTCCGTGCCGAGCGGCAAAGGCCAGTTTCGATTGAAGCCGGTTCCCGCGTTTTCGCCGGTTTCATCCTCATGCCCCAGGAAATAGGGATATTCCTGCATCGGATCCGAATGCAGCGACAGGAACAGGACGTCGGAGCGGTCGTAGAAAATCGACTGTGTGCCGTTGCCGTGATGATAGTCCACATCGAGGATGGCGACCCGGTCGGTGCCGTTGTCGCGCAGCCATTGCGCCGCGATGGCGGCATTGTTCAGGAAGCAGTAGCCGCCGAAGAAGTCGCGGCCGCTGTGATGGCCGGGCGGACGGCACAGGCCGAAGGCCGCTTTCTCGCCGCCCTTCACCAGTTTTGCCGCCGTCAGGGCCGTGTTCGCGGACGCTTTCGCCGCGGCGAAGGTGTGTTCGCCGAGCGGTGTGCCGGCATCCATGGAATAGCGGCCGAGCAACCCGTCGATATGATTTGGGGCGACATCGGCTCTCAACGTGCGCACCGGCCAGACGAAGGGGAACGCCTCTTTGGTGCGCCCGGCGGCGGTCCAGCGGCTCCAGAAACTTTCCATGAAATTCAGATATTCGGGATCATGGACCCGCTGCAGCGGTCGAAGGCCGAAGTCCTCCGGTTCCATGACCTCGCCGAGCCCGCGTTCCTCGATGGTTCGCAGGACGATCCTGGCGCGTTCCGGGATTTCCACAGCCGGCTTCAACTCGCCGTCGCAGATTTCCTGTTTGGGGTCGTGATCGAACTGACGGGAAGAAAAGACGGTTTTCAAGCAAACACCTCTGAAGCACACACTGCTTACGGGCCGGGTCAAAAGGGGCCAATGTCAGGCCTCGGACGTAAATCTGAACTCGGATACGTGCGTATAGGTTTCTCCCGGCCGCAACAAGACATTCGTGAAATTGTCGTGGTTGGCGCTGTCGGGCCAGCGCTGCGGCTCCAGGCACAGACCCGAATTGGGTCCGTAGGTCCTGCCTTCGAGGCCCGGCACGGGAACGTCGACCATGTAGCCATCGTAAAGCTGAAGGCCCGGTTCCGTCGTCCACAGTTCCATGCGGCAGTTGCCTGACGGATCTTCCACGGCGGCGGCGAATTCCACCTCTTCGCGCGGCAAGTCCGCAAGGCAGAAATTGTGATCGAAGATCACGCCCTCCTCGCCGGGCTTGCGGCGCAGCTTGCGGCCTTCGCGGAAGTCATAGGGCGTCCATGCCACCTGACGGATTTCTCCGGTGGGCAACGCCTGGTCGTCAACGGGCAGATATGTGTCGGCCACGATCTCAACGTTGTGGTCGAGAACGGTCGGGCTGCCGTCGAGATTGAAATAGCTGTGCTGGGTGAGGTTGACGATGGTCGGCTTGTCGGTGGTGGCAGAAAACTTCACCCGCACGGCGCCGGTTCCCGTCAGCGAATAGCGCACCAGCGCCTCGACCCGCCCCGGATAGCCTTCCTCGCCGTCTTCCGACACGTATTTCAGAAGCACGCTGCCCTTGTCGTGCTGTTCCAGGCTCCAGACCCGGCTGGAAAAACCGGTCGTGCCGCCGTGAAGCTGGTTGCCGTTTTCATTGGCGCCGAGCTTGTACACCGTGCCGTCGATGGTCACCGTCGCATTGGCAATCCGGTTGGCGCAGCGGCCGGGCACGGCGCCGAAATAGGGCGAATGGGCGACGTAGCTTTCAAGATCGTCGAAGCCGAGCACGACGGAGCGGCCGTTGAATTTCAGGTCCCGGATGATGGCGCCATAGGTCAGGACGGCGGCTTCCAGCGGACCTTTCTTCAGCGTGATTTCCTGAACGACCGTACCGTCGGCCAGCGTCCCGAATTCGCGGATCATGCGTTCGACCTTCTTTGTTCGGACATTGGTGCACCCGGTATGAGATCAAAAAGAAAGGGGCACAAGAATTCTGACAAAGCCCTTACCCTCGAAAGTCACCCCGGCCAAGCGTCAGCGCGAGCCGGGGCCGGCGAGGCAGAAACCTATCAAATTCAGCGGACCAGACTTGACCAAGGCCCGGCTCTACGGTCCCGGGTCTCACTGACGTTCACCCGGGATGACGACATCAGGGTTTGTCATCATACTCAGGGCACAAGTGTTTCTCGTGCCCTTTTTTTCAATTCAAACTCTGGCAGATCAAAGCGTCTGGTTGTAGTCGCCGACTTCCGGGTTTTCGCGCAGGACAGTGTCGACCGCCTTGAACATGGCGTGCAGACGTTCTTCCGATTCCGGGCTTTCGATCACGACCACCAGTTCCGGCTTATTGGACGAGGCGCGCACCAGGCCCCAGGTGCCGTCGTCGGTGACGACGCGCACGCCGTTGACGGTGATCAGATCGGTGATCGGACGGCCGGCGATGGTTTCGCCCTTTTCCTGCATGTCCTTGAACCGGGCGACGACCCGGTCGACGACTTCGTATTTGATCTCGTCCTCGCAATGGGGCGACATGGTCGGCGAGCCCCAGGTCTTGGGCAGATCGCGGCGCAGATCCGCCATGGTCTTGTCCGGGTTGCGGTCGAGCATGTCGAGGATCGCGATGGCCGAGACGAGGCCGTCGTCATAGCCCCGCCCGATCGGGGCGTTGAAGAAATAGTGGCCGGATTTCTCAAAGCCGACGATGGCGCCCAGTTCGGTCACCCGGCGCTTGATGTAGGAATGGCCGGTCTTGTAATAGTCGGTCGTGGCCCCATTGGCCTTGAGCACCGGATCGGTGTTGAACAGGCCGGTCGACTTGACGTCGACGACGAACTTGCTGTTCGGATAAAGAGCGGAAATATCGCGGGCGAGCATGACGCCGACCTTGTCGGCGAAGATCTCCTCGCCTTCATTGTCGACCACGCCGCAGCGGTCGCCGTCACCGTCGAAGCCGAGGCCGACTTCGGCGCCGGTTTCCAGAACCTTGTCGCGCAGGGCATGAAGCATCTTCATGTCTTCCGGGTTCGGATTGTAGCGCGGGAAGGTGAAGTCGAGTTCGGTGTCGAGCGGGATCACGTCGGCACCGATCGCTTCCAGAATGCGCGGCGCGAAGGCGCCGGCGGTGCCGTTGCCGCAGGCGGCCACGATCCTGATCGGCCGTTTCAGTTTCGGCCGGTCGGTCAGGTCGTTGAAATAAACTTCAGGGAAATTCTCCACGAAGCGGTAGCTGCCGCCACCCTTCAGGTCGAAGGCGGCCTCGAGCACGATCTCCTTCAGCCGGCCCATTTCGTCCGGGCCGAAGGTCAGCGGGCGGTTGATGCCCATCTTGACGCCGGTCCAGCCGTTGTCGTTGTGCGAGGCGGTGATCATGGCAACGGCCGGCACGTCGAGCGCGAACTGGGCGAAATAGGCCATGGGCGACAGGGCAAGGCCGATATCGTGCACATTGATGCCGGCGGCCAGGAGGCCGTTGATGACGGCCATCTTGATGGACGCGGAATAGCTGCGGAAGTCGTGGCCGACGACGATATCGGGGCGGACGCCGCGCTCATGCATCAGGGTGCCGATACCCATGCCGAGCGCCTGCATGCCCATCAGGTTGATTTCCTTCTCGAACAACCATCGGGCATCGTATTCGCGGAAGCCGGTCGGCTTCACCATCGGGCGGGATTCATACTCGTACGTATTCGGCTTCAGCAAAGCGACGGGCTTAGGCAACATGAAATCAACCTCTCTCAGGGGCAATTGTCTCGGTGGGCAATCGTCTGTGCAATGGATGGATAGAAAATGAATGTGTCCGGATTCGGAAGGCTGGGCACCATACCCTATTGTTCGAGGATAAGGGTGTCATTGGAAATATGAAACCGCTCCAGTCTGCCTAAAGCCGACATTCCCAGCAAGGGCGTTGTCAGCAGTCCTTCTTCCAGAACCATCACGTCGACATCCTTCAACCGGATCGGACCGAGGCGCAGCTCGCGCAGGGTGGCGGTCGCCGCCTTGGCAATGCCGTTCGCGGTTTTCACAGGCTTCGTATAATCGGAAGGCTGCAGAAATATGCCAATGTCCCGGGCGATGCCCTCGGGCAGGACGATCGCGGAGGCGCCGGTGTCGACCAGCATGGTGACATCGCGGCCGTTCAGACGGGCCTCGGTGACATACTGTCCATTGCGGGCCATTGGAATTTCGAATGTCCTCGATCCGGTCCCGGCATGCTCGCTATCAGCGACCTGTTCCGGCTGCGCATTCCCGGCGTGCCAGTTCTCCATCAGCTTCGGCGCCAAAGGCGCAACCGCCAGCAGGAACAGAACGAACAGAACGTAACGCCACATGGGAACTCACCAGATTTCCGAAACCGGTCTCGGCCGGCAGCGGGATGCTAGCGAACTGTTGTTATCATCCGGTGAAAACCGCTAGTCGGATTTCAATGTGTCGGCAAGCGCCGCTATTTCGCGGGCTTCCGGTGCGCTCGACTGGGCGCCGGTTGCCCCACAGGCCAGGCTTCCAGCGGCAATTGCCTCGCAAAGCGCCCGTTCCAGAGGGGCCTCCCTGTCGAGGGCGGCGGCCAGGGCGCCGCAAAAGGCATCGCCCGCACCGGTGGTGTCCCGCACCTCCACCTTCGGCGGCCGGATATGGAAGACCTCCGTTCCCCGTCCGGCAACCACGCCGTCCGAACCCAGGGTTACGGCAACCAGACGATCAGCCGTCACCAGGGCCTTCACGAAACCGGCCGGATCTCCCGGGAGATCGAGATAAGCGCCGATCGCCTCCGCCTCGCCTTCGTTGACGACCAGCACGTCGACCTCGCGCGCAAGGCCGGCATAGGCCTTGTCGGGGATCGGGGCCGGGTTCAAGAAGATACGGGCGCCTGCTGCGTGCGCGGCTTCAATCGCTATCGTGACCTCGGGTCCGGGCACCTCGCCCTGCATCATCAGCGTTTCGCCCGGATGAAGCGCGTCCTTCAGCCATATGGCGCTCACCCTCTTGTTGGTGCCGCTTGCCACCATGATCTGGTTCTGGCCCGTCGGATCCACGCCGATGAAGGCAAGTCCGGTCGTTCCGTCGAGCGCCCGCACACCGGTTAGATCGACACCTGCGGCGCTGAGATTTGCAAGCGCCAGATCCGCAAAGGGATCGCGGCCGACGGCGCCGATCATCCGGACATCGGCGCCGGCCCTTCGGGCGGCGAGCGCCTGGTTGGCGCCCTTCCCGCCCGGAAAGGTCTGATGATCGGGTCCGCTGACAGTTTCCCCCGGCCGCGGCAGCCGGGGCAGGGCGACGACGAAATCAAGGTTGATGGAGCCGAAGGACGTGATCACCGAAGCGCTCCCAGCTTTGGCCTATTTCGTGCCGTACATCCGGTCGCCGGCGTCGCCAAGACCCGGCACGATATAGCCGTGGCTGTTCAGGCGTTCGTCAATGGCGGCCGTATAGATCGGCACATCCGGATGGGCCTCGACGAATTTCGCAACGCCTTCGGGAGCGGCCAGCAGGCAGACGAAGCGCAGGTTGTTGGCGCCCCGGTCCTTCAGGCGCTGAACCGCTGCAATGGCAGAATTGGCGGTCGCCAGCATCGGGTCGACGACGATCACGAGGCGGGCGTCGAGGTCCTCAGGCGCCTTGAAGTAATATTCGACCGGCTTGAGGGTTTCGGGATCGCGGTAGAGGCCGATATGGGCGACGCGCGCGGACGGCACCAGTTCCAGCATGCCTTCCAACAGGCCGTTGCCCGCGCGCAGGATGGAGGCGAAGACGAGTTTCTTGCCGGCCAGCGTCGGCGCCTGCATTTCGGACAGCGGCGTCTCGATGGTCTGCATGGCCAGCGGCAGGTCGCGCGTCACCTCGTAGCAGAGCAGGACTGAAATTTCGCGCAGCAACCTGCGGAAGCCCTGTGTCGACGTGCCCTTGTCGCGCATGATGGAGAGTTTGTGCTGGACCAGCGGGTGATCGACGACATGGGCTTTGGACATATCGGTGTCTTTCTTTTTCGACCCGAAACCGGGCAGTTCACTGTTCAAAATATATTCGAGCTATGCACCGAATGGCAGCCAATTGACACCCCCGGCGGCCAGGATTCGGGCGGTTTTTCGCTGTAATTCCCCATTTTTAAGCAGGACTTCCCGCCCGGCGCGCAGGGTTCCTCCCTCCATGACGCAGGTCAGGGGCAGCGCGCCCTCCGGCGCCTCCAGGTCGTTGCGCAAGGCCACCGCCAGGCGGTCGAGCAGGATGACGGTCAGCGCCCGGAGTTCGATGGCCCGATCGAGGGCTGACGGCCCGTCCGGATCGGCATCGCCCAAGTCCTTGAGGGTCAGGACGCCGGCGTCCAGAAACAGGGCGGCATGTTCCAGATTCGCAAGGCCCGTCAGATCGTCGAGGCCGACGACCTCGACACCGACCTGAGCGAAAGGCTCCACCAGCGCATAGGCCATTTCCTGGGCAGGCAAATGGAAGGGAACGATACCGGGCGCGTCCAGATCCTGCAGAAGGGCCGAGTGGTGCCAGGCATCGCCGAGGGTAACGTCATCCAGTCGGGCGCCGCCCTGCCACATGGGCGACAAGCCGTCGAGCACTGCTTCCAGCAATTTGGCCAATTCAACGGGCGCGCTTGCGCTTGTCGCGAAGAACGGAACGACAAGATGTCCGAGACGGGTTGCCCCATCGATCTCGAACAGATCCGGCCTGAGACCTGTCGCCTCCCCCAGCCGTCTCAACAGCTCCGTGATCGACCGGACCGTTTCACTGTCACGATTGCGGTCCAGCTGAAGGCCCCAGACGATCTCGTCTTCCTCCAGGCGGATCAGGGCGTGCGCATCGGCCCGCAGGGGATCGGCCGGATCGGCTGAAAAGGAGCCTGCGGCGAACATGGACAGGACCCCGACAGAAAGTCCCTCACGGCCTGAAAGCGTTTCCCCTGTGATGGTGTCAGTCAAAGTCCAGTCGTCGCGAATAGGAACGGACAGGACATGGCAGAGGATCGCCAGATCGGCGGCCGCGCGCAGAAACGCATCCGGTGTCTCGAAACCGCGCGCGCCGGCAAACGCAGACCAGCGATCATGACCGCCTGCCTCGAAGGCCCGCCAGCAGCCGAAGGGCGGGATCTGAAAATCGGGATAGGCAGTCTCGATCGCCGAAATCGTCCGCGTGACGGCATCGGGCAGTTTCGTCAGATCGACCGTGATATGAGCAAGACGTTCGGCCCGGGCGGCCTCGACGACGCCTGCCGCGCGGTCGCGAACCGCCCTGGCGGTCAGGAGCCTGTCAGCCAGGGATGAAGTCGCAGTTGCCGTCACGTTTTTTCTCATATCATGAACTATCGGTTTTCCGGCCGGATCAGAAAACCGTGGTTGATGTGCACGCCCGTGGTTGCGAATTGCGCCACATCTGTTTGTAATTTGAAAGTTCCAGGCGACCTTATTTCACAGCCCACACAATCCGGCAAAGGAAACCATGTCCACGGTCATTTCAATCGCCGCCCTTTTGGCCGGCTCCGCCCTGCTTCTGCTGGCCGGCGGGCTCCACGGACTGTTGCTTCCCGTGCGGGGGCTGGCGGAAGGGTTTACCGATGGCGACCTCGGCATGCTCGGGGCTGGATGGGCGCTCGGCTACATGGCCGGCTGCATCACCGTTCCGGTCATCGTGAAGCGGGTCGGGCACATCCGGACCTTCGGCGCGCTATCCTCCCTCGGCGCCATCACGATGCTCCTGAATCTTCTGTTCATTGAGCCGATCACCTGGATCGTCCTGCGCGCCATCTCCGGCTTCTGCTTCGCCGGTGCGGCCATGATCGTGGAAAGCTGGCTCAACGAACGGGCCTCGAACGAAATCCGGGGGCGGATCTTCGGCATTTACACGATGATCAACCTGGGAGCGACCACGGCTGGCCAGATGCTCTTGACCGTCGGCAACCCGAACGGCTTCGTGTTCTTCGTCGTCGGCTCGATCATCTATTCGCTCGCCCTCCTGCCGACCGCGCTCTCCACCGCGGCAAGCCCGACCCCGCTGACCCAGGCCAGGCTGGATCCGAAACTGCTGTGGCGGAATTCGCCGATCGCAGTGGTCGCGGTCTTTCTCGTCGGCATTTCCAACGGCGCGTTCGGGACGCTCGGGGCGGTCTACGGCCGGCGAATCGGCATGGAGGTGTCCAACATCGCGGTCATGATGTCCCTGGCCCTTCTTGCCGGCGCGCTCATTCAGATTCCGGTCGGCTATATGTCCGACCGCATGGACCGGCGCAAGGTGCTGGTTGCCATGGCAATCATGGCCATGGGGTTCGGAACCAGCCTGTCCTTTTTCGGCGGGGTAAACCCCGTCCTGACGATCGCCCTCATCACCCTTTTCGGCGGCACGGTCTATTCCATGTATCCGGTGATCGTCGCCCATGCGAGCGACCATGCGGACCCGGCCGACTTTCTGAAAACCAGCGGAGGGCTGCTCCTGATTTTCGGCACCGGCACCATGGCCGGTCCCCTGCTGGCCGCGGCGCTCATGACCGCGACCCATCCGGGCGCCCTCTTCCAGGTCACCGCCAGCGCACACCTGCTCATGATCCTATTTGCGATTTGGCGGATCTACCAACGCGCACCGATGGATACGGAAGACAAGACCGACTTCGTCCCGGTGATCGCGACCGGGCGCTACAGCACGCCGGAATCGGTCGCTCTCGACCCGCGCTCGGAACCGGAAGAATTCGAGGCAGACGACGTGTCGCCGTTGGACAAGACAGACGATTAGTCCTGGCGGTTCGGACCGGCGGTCAGGCGTGTTTGGCGCTTTCCAGGCGGACGAGCAGGCGCTGGCGCGTACCGTCGTCGCAAAAGGCGGCTTCGATGGCCGTCCGGGTGATGTCGAGTTGATCCTCCAGGCTCCAGCCGAAGGTCCTGGCGACGGAAGCGTATTCCTTGCCGAGCGTGGTGTTGAAAAACGGCGGATCGTCGGAATTTAGCGTCAGGCGAACGCCCGCCCGGCGCAACAGGTTGACCGGATGGAAGCGCAGGACGGAATAGACGCCGAGCGCCATATTCGAACCGGGGCAGACTTCCAGAACCACCCGCTCATCGGCGAGGCGCTTGACCAGGTTCGGGTCCTCGATCGCCCGCACCCCATGGCCGATCCGCTTGACCCTAAGAAACTCCAGCGCGGCGATGACACTGTCCGGCCCTCCGAATTCGCCCGCATGGGCGGTAATCCCGAGCCCGGCTTCTGCCGCCATGCGGAAGGCCTTGGCGAAATTCGCCGGATGGCCCTCGCGCTCGTCTCCCGCCAGCCCGAACCCGGTGACGAGCGGATGCGGATTTCCGATCACCTCGCGGACCACCCGCTCGACCGAGGCAGCGCCGAAATGCCGGACGCCGATGGCAATCATCCGGCCCTCAATGCCGGTGTCGGCCTTCGCCCGCTCGATCCCGGCCGCAAGGCCTTCGACATAAGAGCGATAGGACAGGCCGGCTGCCTGGGCATGGTCCGGTGAAATGAACACCTCACCGTAAATCGCGCCTTCGGCGGCGAGCATGCGGAAATAGGTCTCGGTCAGGAGGCTGTAATCGGCCGGCGTCTTGAACACCGAACTCGCAAGGTCATAAGCCTTCAGGAAGGTCGTGAAATCGGACCAGATGTATTTGCCGCTCTGGTCGATAATCGGGGAAACGTCGATGCCCTTCTGTTCGGCCAGTCGGCGCACCAGCGACGGTGTCGCGGCCCCCTCGATGTGGCAGTGAAGTTCGGCCTTTGGCACGGTCTGATAGGTTGTCATGCGCTTCTGCCGGCCATCTCGGGGTTTGCTTCCGGTAAATCTACCAAGGGTCTTACAGGAGTGTAACCGGCCTCGACAAGCGGGATCAGAACCCACGCATCGGTTTGTCCGGTGCGCGCATAAGCCAGTTGTCCGCAGACCACACGGCCTCGCCATCCACCATGTGCACCGCGTAGGCATGACGTGAGCGGGGCGAGCGGTTGGGCGCGGATTTGTGCGGGACCTTGCCGTGGAGGATCACCAGAGTTCCCTTGGGCGCCACCAGAGGTGCGTGGCGGTCCTCGTCCTCGAACGGGGTGTCGTCCAGCTTTTCCATGACAAGACCGTCGCCGTCATAGTGGAAGCGCGAACGCAGCGGGCCGAGATGTCCGCCGGGCACGCCATAAAGGCCGCCGTTGGTCTCATCCGCATCTTCCAGCGCGAACCAGAAGCCGGTGCAGGTCAGGGGCTCGGTGTGGAGGAAGGTGCTGTCCTGGTGGCAGTTCACCTCGCCGCCGATATGGGGCGGTTTGAAGATATACATCGACTGGGCCAGCAGCGGCGACACAAGGCCGAGGTCCTTCGCGGTCCGTTCCATCTTTTCGTCGCGGGTGAAGGCCTCGAAGACCGGATCCTCGTCATGCAGTGCGTGGCCGACCTTGTTCAGCGCCTCGTGCTTGTTCCTGATCAGCTTGCCGTCCGCATCGAAGGCTTCCTTTTCGAAGAAGAAGCGCACCTTGTCGCCGCTTTCGCGGAAGTAGGAATCCCGGGCGTGGCTCTGCGCGCCGGTCTCGAACACGGAAGCGATGCTCTCAGGATCGAAGGCATCGATGAGCGCCGTCATGCGCTCCCTCAAGGCATCGCACTCGCCCGTCGTCTTGTAGCCGCGCAATATCAGAAAGCCGTCCTGCAGGTAGGCCTCTTTCATTTCCTGCGTCAGGCGACCGTCGTCGGTGGCGTCAAAACTGCGTGCCCGCATGATGTCCTCCAATGGCTTTCGAACAATATTGGCTTCAAATGAAACTGGTGCCGTGTTTCCCCGGCGCTATCTGCAAATGCTTTGCCAGTGTTTCGCCAATATCGGCGTAGGTCCGGCGCCCGCCGATCCCGCGGCCGGCAATGCCCGGCCCGGTTCCGATAACCGGGATATGCTCGCGCGTGTGATCCGTTCCCCGCCAGGTGGGGTCGCAGCCGTGGTCGGCCGTCAGGATCAAAAGGTCGCCGTCACGCATGCGGCCTACCATGTCGGGCAGCCTCTTGTCGAAACTTTCCAGTGCCGCCGCATAACCGGGCACGTCCCTGCGGTGACCGTAAAGGGAATCGAAATCGATGAAATTGGCGAAGACGAGATCGCCGTCTTCCGCCTCATCCATGGCCTGAAGTGTCTTTTCAAACAACTCGTCGTTGCCGGCGCCCTTCAGAACCTTCGAGACACCCTGATGGGCGAAAATATCGGAGATTTTGCCGATCCCGAAAACCGTTCGGCCGTTTTCGCTCAACCGGTCCAGAAGGGTGGGTTCCGGCGGCAGGACGGAGTAGTCGCGCCGGTTGGCGGTACGAGTGAACTCGGCCGCGCATTCGCCAACGAAGGGACGGGCGATGACCCGGCCGATGTTATAGGCGTCGGCAATCTTGCGGGTGATCTCGCACAGCCCGTAGAGCCGCTCCAGGCCGAAACGGGTTTCGTGGGCGGCGATCTGGATGACGGAATCGGCCGATGTATAGAAGATCGGCTTGCCGGTGCGGAGATGCTCCTCGCCCAGTTCCTCGATGATCACCGTGCCCGATGCATGGCTGTTGCCAAGGATGCCCGGAATGTCGGATTGCGCCAGAACCGCTTCGATCAGCTCCTCCGGGAAGCTCGGGACGGTATCTGGAAAATAGCCCCAGTCGAAGCGCACCGGCACGCCGGCGATTTCCCAGTGACCGGAGGGCGTGTCCTTGCCGTTGGAGGTCTCCTTTGCATAGCCCCACAGGCCTTCCGGCTCGCCCGCGAAATCGAGACCGGGCGCCGCCGTGCCGTTTGAGAGCAGCGACGCAGCCCCCAGTCCGAGGCGGTCCATGTTCGGGAGCGTCAACAAGCCGGAGCGCAGACCTTCCTTGTCGCCCTTGCCGGCAGCACATGCTTCGGCAATGTGACCGAGCGTATCGGAGCCCGCATCACCGAAGCGTTCGGCGTCCTCCGCGCCGCCAATTCCGAAACTGTCCAGAACGCACAGAATTGCACGAGGCATTTTCGTTTCCTTTGTTATTGCCGGCATCGGTTGCCGGTTCTTTGCGGCGGCCTGTTCCCGGCCGTTGTGCAATCCTTACGGCGCGATGCGTTCCACCACGGTCGGCCGGTCTTCCACATCGAGCGCGTCGCCGATCCGGTAAGCGCGGCGCAGGGCGATGGCCGCCCGTTCCGCCTCTTCCTCGCTCCTGGCATGGACGATGGCGATTGGCTGATCCGCGTCCACCCGGTTGCCGATGCCGGCAAGGCTCGTCAGGCCGACGGATGGATCGATGACATCGGCAGCCGTACGACGTCCACCGCCGAGTTCGACGACGGCGACACCAACCGCACGAGCGTCGACGGCGGTCACGATCCCTTCGTGCTCGGCATAGACCGGCGCCTCGACCGGGGCCTTGGCCAGATAGAGTTCCGGCTTCTCCATGAAATCGGCCGGGCCGCCGAGGGCACGCACCATCTTCGCGAAGACTTCCGCCGCCTGTCCGCTTTCGAACGCGCGACGCATCCTGTCGGCACCCGCTTCCGCGCTCGCAGCAAGTCCGCCGGTCGCCAGCAGCTCACCGCCCTGGGCCACGGTGACATCCCAGAGCCGGTTGTCGATGGCATCGCCTTTCAGGAAATCGACGGCGTTCTGGACCTCCACCGCATTGCCGGCGGCGGACGCCAGCGGTTCGTTCATGTCTGTGATCAGGGCGGTGGTCTTCAGACCGGCGCCATTGGCGACCAGAACAAGGCTTTCGGCCAGCGCGCGCGCGTCATCGAGACCCGCCATGAAGGCGCCGGTGCCCCATTTGACGTCGAGCACCAGCCCCTGAAGGCCGGCGGCGAGCTTCTTCGACAGGATCGAGGCGGTGATCAGGTCGAGGCTTTCCACCGTCGCGGTCACGTCGCGGATGGCATAGAAACGCTTGTCGGCGGGCGCCAGATTGCCGGTCTGGCCGATGACGGCGCAGCCGACTTCGTTGACCACCTTCTTGAACAGGTCGTTGTCCGGCTGGGTCTTGTAGCCTGGAATGCTGTCGAACTTGTCGAGGGTGCCGCCGGTGTGGCCGAGGCCGCGGCCGGAGATCATCGGCACCGCCGCCCCGCAGGCGGCAAGCGCGGGGGCGAGCATCAGGGAGACATTGTCGCCGACGCCGCCGGTGGAATGCTTGTCCAGGATCGGCTTGTCGATTTCCGACCAGTCCAGAACGTCACCGCTGTCGCGCATGGCAAGGGTCAGCGCGATCCGTTCCTCGACCGCAAGGCCCTTGAAGAACACGGCCATGGCAAGGGACGCGACCTGGCCCTCGGTGACGCTGCCGTCTGCAAGCCCCTTCACGAAGAACCGGACTTCCGCGTCATCCAGAGTGCCGCCATCCCGCTTTTTGCGGATCAGTTCCTGCGCCAGCATGATCAGTACCCGTCGTTCGCCTCGATCTCGCCGCCCTCAAGGGTGGCGATCAGCGCATCCAGCAGGCTGCTCGCGCCGAAGCGGAACGTGGATGCAGAGACCCAATTCGGCCCCATGATCTGGTCGGCAAGAGCAAGGTATCCGGCCGCGTCTTCCAGGGTGCGGATCCCACCGGCCGCCTTGAAACCGACGCTCTTTTCGTGGTCGCGCCGGGCTTCCTCGATCGCCGTCAGCATAACCTCGGCGGCCTCGACGGTGGCATTGACCGGCACCTTGCCTGTCGATGTCTTGATGAAATCCGCTCCAGCGCCGATGGCGATTTCGGAGGCCAGATGGATAAGAAGAGGATCGGCCAGTTCGCCGGTTTCCAGAATGACTTTCAGCAGTGCCGGTTCCGGAATGACCGCCTTGACCTGGACGATCTGCTCTTCGGCAAAACCTTTGCGGCCGTCCATGAAGGCGCGATAGGGCATGACGAGATCGATCTCGTCGGCTCCATCGGCGATGGCCTTTTCCGTTTCCGCGACGACCGCCTTGGTGTCTGTTCCGCCTTCGGGGAAGTTGACGACGGTCGCGACCTTTACGCCGGTACCCTTCAGTTCGCCGACCGCCTGGGCCACGAATTTCGGCCATATGCAGACGGCTGCGACCGAGCCGTGTTCGGTCACCGCACGCTGGGTGAGCTCGAAAATGTCGGCTGCGGTGCAATCGTCATTCAGGTTCGTCAGATCGAGAAGGCCCAAAGCCCGTTTTGCCATGTCAGTGGCCGAAAGGTCAGCCATGTCCAATCTCCTTCACAAATGCTCTGACGAGTTCTTTCATGCGCGCCATGCCGGTCTGCGCAACACTCTTGGTTTGATCGTGGGACAGTTCCTGCGCTTGCAGGCCTGCTCCGTAATTGGTGATGATCGACAAAGCGGCAACCCGCAGCCCCAGAAAACGGGCCATGATCACCTCCGGGACGGTGGACATGCCGACCGCATCCGCGCCCAGCATCTTCGCCATGCGGATTTCGGCCGGCGTCTCGAAGGACGGGCCGGAAAACCACATGTAGACGCCTTCGGCCAGCGGTCCGCCGGTCTCTTGCGCCACCTTTTTCATGATGCTGCGCAGCTCCGGATCATAAGCCGCGCTCATATCGAGGAACCGTTTCTCGTTCTCTTCGCCGATCAGCGGGTTCTTGCCGGACCAGTTGATGTGGTCGGATATCAGCATCGGGCTTCCGGGCGCCACATCCTCGCGCAGGGACCCGGCCGCATTGGTCGCCAGCAGGATGTCGCAGCCCAGTTCCTTCAGCGTTTCCACCGGCGTACGCATCACCGTCGGATCGCCGCTTTCATAGTAATGCGCGCGCCCGGACAGGATCACGACCGGCACGCCGGACAGGCTTCCCGCCACCAGTTCGCTGGAATGGGACGTGACGGTGGACACCGGAAACTCGGTCAGATGGGAATAGGGGATGCGCACGGCATCCTCCACCTCCTCGGCAAGCGATCCCAGCCCCGAGCCGAGGATCATGCCAATGCGGTAAGAGCCCGAACGGGCGGCGCGGACGATCTCCGCGCATTCATGGCCATATCCGCTCATGACGGATCAATCCCTTTCTGTCAGTTCAATCGCGATTGCCGTGGAGTTCAAAGCCGGCCGGCAGTAACTCGGCCACCGTAAAACTCTGCTTAATGCCTTCGAGACCGGCGATGTGAACACGCACATCCGGCGCCGCAAATTCCTTCAGCTTCTGACGGCAGCCGCCGCAGGGCGTGCAAAGCGCGGCATCGCCAATCACCACCACTTCGCCGATTCGCGTCTCGCCCGCCAGAACCATTGCCGCGATGGCGCCGGCCTCGGCACAGGTCCCTTCCGGATAGGCGGCGTTTTCCACGTTGCAGCCGGAAAAAACCTGGTCGGTATCGGTGCGGATCGCCGCGCCGACCTTGAAATCCGAATAGGGAGCATAGGCGTTCTCGCGAGCCGCCTTGGCCGCTTCGAACAAGTCGTCGAGCCCGCTCATGTGCGTTCCTTCAGATAGGGGATGCCGGATGCTTTCGGCGGGATCGCCTTGCCGATGAAGCCTGCAAGCAGGATCACGGTCAGGATATAGGGCAGAGCCTGGAAGAACTGGACCGGCACCTCGCCGACCCCGGGAATCTCCTGACCCTGCAGGCGGATCGCCACCGCATCGAGGAAGCCGAACAGCAGGCAGGCAAACATGGCGTTCGCCGGACGCCACTTGGCAAAGATCAGGGCGGCGAGCGCGATGAAGCCCTTGCCGGCGGTCATGTCCTTGATGAAGCCGGAGGACTGGGCGATCGACAGGTAGCTTCCGGCAATACCGGTGAGAATGCCACAGGCGATCACCGCCCGGTAGCGCAGCCAGACGACCGAGATGCCGGCCGTGTCGACCGCCGCCGGGTTTTCGCCGACCGCCCGAAGACGCAGGCCGAAGCGGGTGCGGAACAGGATCCACCAGGTCACCGGCACGGCGAGGAAGGCAACATAGACCAGGATGTTGTGACCGGACAGGAGTTCGGAATAGATCCCGCCCACGACCGGGATGTCGCGGACCTGTTCCGCGAAAGGAAGCTCGATATTGCCGAACCGGCCACCTTCGGGCAGCGGCGGCGTGCGCCCGCCCTGGCGGAACCAGGTCTGGCCGAGAAGGGCCGTCAGTCCGGCGGCCAGGAAGTTGATCGCGACACCGGAAACGATCTGGTTGCCCCGGTTGGTGATGGAGGCGAAGCCGTGCACCAGCGCCAGGGCGATGGCGACCGCGATCCCGGCCAGCAGTCCCAGCCAGGCATTGCCGGTCACATAGGCGACGGCCCCCGCGCCGAAGGCCGCGCCGAGCATCTTGCCCTCCAGGCCGATGTCGACCACGCCGGACCGCTCCGAATAAAGGCCGGCGAGACAGGCAAGCAGCAACGGCGTCGACAGGCGGACGGTGGAATCCAGAATAAGGATCAGGGTTTCGAACATTTCGGTCTCCTACCCTGCCTGCTCTGCCGGCGACCGGCTGAAAGAGAAGAACTGGACCAACGCCGGGCGGAACATGTGCTCCAGCGCGCCGGCGAACAGGATCACCAGACCCTGGATCACGATGATCATGTCGCGGGTGATCGCAGGTTTCTCAAAGGAGAGTTCCGCTCCGCCCTGATAGAGCATGCCGAACAGAATGGCGGCCAGCACGATGCCGACCGGATGAGCGCGGCCCATCAGCGCGACGGCGATACCGACGAAACCGTAGCCGGTGACGAATTCCAAGAGCAGCCGGTGCTGCGACCCCATGATCTCGTTGATCGCCATCATGCCGGCAAGCCCACCGGAAAGCAGCATGGTGATGACGATGACCCGAACCGGCGAAATCCCGGCATAGACGGCAGCCGTCGCATTCGCGCCGAAGGCGCGGATCTGGTAGCCCAGTCGCGTGCGCCAGATAATCAGCCAGACGGCGACCGATGCCAGCAGGGCGATGATCAGGGCAAGGTTCACCGGTGCTGTGCCGAAATCGATGCCGGGCACGAATTCCTTCAGGAACGGCAGCTGGCCGCCCGCCTCGAAGGTGCGCGTTTCCGGCTGCATGGAACCGGGCTTCACCATGACGTTGACCAGCAGATAGTTCATCAGCGCAGCCGCGATGAAATTGAACATGATCGTGGTGATGACGACGTGGCTGCCGCGCTTAGCCTGCAGCCAGGCGGGAATGAAGGCCCAGGCTGCCCCCATGATCGCAGCACCTGCAAGGGCAAAGGGAAGGGTCACCCACCAGGGGACGTAGTGGTCCAGCGCCAGACAGGCCCAGGCCACACCAAGCCCGCCGATATAGGCCTGCCCCTCGCCGCCGATATTGAACAGGCCGGCATGGAAGGCCACGGCCACCGCAAGGCCGGTGAAGATGAAATTGGTGGCGTAAAACAGGGTGAAGCCGATCCCCTCGCCGAAACCGAGCGAGCCCCAGAGCAGGATCCGGACAGCTTCCAGAGGGTTTTCGCCGATCAATAGCACCACCAGCCCCGAGACGAGGAAGGCGGCGATCAAGTTCAGGACGGGGATCAGCCCGAAGTCGACCCAGCGTGGCAACTGTCCCGCGCTCATGCGTTTTCTCCGTGTGCGCCGGCCATCAGCAGGCCCAGCTCGCTTTCATCCGTTTCGGGCGAGCGTTCGCCGACGATCCTGCCGTCGAACATGACCAGCACGCGGTCCGCAAGACCGCGGATTTCGTCAAGCTCTACCGACACCAGCAGAACCCCCTTGCCCGCGTCGCGCATTTCGATCAGGCGTTTATGGATAAATTCGATGGCGCCGATGTCGACGCCGCGGGTCGGCTGCCCGACCAGGAGCACGGTCGGATCGCGCTCCATCTCGCGCGCCAGCACGATCTTCTGCTGATTGCCACCGGAGAAATTGGCGGTCTTGAGCAGACAGTCCGGCGGCCGGATATCGTATTGCTCGATTTCCTTGCGGGCCGCGTCCCGGATCTTGGGAATGTCGAGCAGGAAGCCCTTCGAATAGTCCGGATCGTTGTGGTAGCCGAGGATGGCGTTTTCATATTCGGCAAAACTGGTCACAAGACCCATGCGGTGCCGGTCCTCGGGCACATGGCCCAGGTTCCAGTCGCGCATCATGGCCGGATCGACCGGCGTTTCGGCGAGATCGATCGTCGCGCCCTCGATCGTGACCTTGCCCGAGGTCGCCTTGCGAATGCCGGCCAGCGTTTCCAGGAGCTCCGACTGGCCGTTGCCCGACACCCCGGCGATGCCGACGATCTCGCCGGCGCGGACGTTGAAGGATACATCCTTGACGACCTGAACACCGCGGCTGTCGGTCACCGTCAGATGAGAAACCTCCAGGACCGTTTCCTTCGGCTCGGCCGGCTTCTTGTCGACCTGAAGCAGCACGCTGCGGCCGACCATGAGTTCGGCCAGCTCCGCCATGGAGGTCTCCGACGTCTTGCGCGTCGCCACCATCTCGCCGCGTCGCATGACGGAAACCGTGTCGGTGACGGCCATGATTTCCCGGAGCTTGTGCGTGATCAGGAGGACCGTCTTGCCCTCGTCCTTCAGCACCTGCAGGATCCTGAACAGGTGATCGGCCTCGGTCGGCGTCAACACCCCGGTCGGCTCGTCCAGAATAAGGATCTCGGCCCCGCGGAACAGGGCCTTCAGGATTTCCACCCGCTGCTGCAGACCGACCGGAAGGTCCTCGATCAGCTCGTCCACCCCGACCTTGAGACCGTAGTCCTCTTCCAGGCGCTTGAGGTCCTGACGCGCCCTGGACACGCCTCCGGCCAGCAGAGCTCCGCCTTCCGCTCCCAGGATCACGTTTTCCAGAACGGTGAAATTGTCCACCAGCATGAAGTGCTGGTGGACCATGCCGATGCCTAAGGAAATCGCCGTCTTGGAATCGCCGATATGGACTTTCTTTCCATCCACCAGGATGTCGCCCTTGTCGGCCTGATAGAAGCCGTAGAGGATCGACATGAGGGTCGACTTGCCGGCGCCGTTTTCGCCGACGATGCCGTGGATCGAGCCTTTCTTGACCACAAGGTTGATGTCCCGGTTCGCATGGACGAGACCGAAGCTCTTGTTGATGGCGCGCAGTTCGATGGCGGGCGTGTCGCTCATGCCCGTCCCCGGCAGCAGTTGTCTGTTCTTGTCATGTCGCCCAGTCCGCTTTGGCAGCCTTACGGCTGCGGGCATGCCCCGTCTGTCATGATGTCGTGCACCTTGATCTCGCCGGAGGAAATCGCGGCGACCGCCGCCTCGGCAGCGGCGATCATGTCCGATGTGATCAGGTTCTTGTTGTAGTCGTCCAGAACCCAGTCCATGCCGCCTTCTGCCAAACCCAGCACACGGATGCCCGGCTTAAAGTCGCCGTCATGGGCGGTCTTGAAGCTGTCGTAGACCGCGTTGTCGACCCGCTTGCGGATCGAGGTCAGCACGTGGCCCGGATGCAGGCCGTTCTGGTTGGAGTCGGTTCCGATGCCCAACACACCGGCATCCGCCACGGCCTGAAGCACGCCGATGCCGGTGCCGCCCGCCGCCTGGATGATCACGTCGGCACCCCGGCCGATCTGGCTGCGCGCCAGTTCCGCCCCGCGGGCCGGATCGGCAAAGGCCGCCGGCGTCGTGCCGGCCATGTTGTAGAGCACCTTGATGTCCGAATTCACCGAGGCGGCGCCGAGCTGATAGCCGCACAGAAACCGTCGGATAATCGGGATATCCATGCCGCCGACAAAGCCGACGGTCCCGGTCTTGGTCGCCATGGCTGCCAGAAGGCCGGCGATATAGGCGCCTTCGTTTTCCTTGAAGACATAGGAGGCCACGTTGGGCGCATCGACGACCATGTCGACGATGGCAAAGGACGTGTCCGGAAACTCTTTCGCGGCCTGGGTGACGGACGATGCCTGGTTGAAACCGATGGCGACGACCGGCTCATGGCCGCGGTTCGCGAAATTCCGCAGGGCCTGGAGGCTTTGCGCATCGCGGTCCAGTTCGAATTCCCGGACCTTCGTCTTGAAGTCGTTCTCGAACCGCTGAACGCCGGCGTAAGCACTTTCGTTGAAAGATCCATCGAACTTGCCGCCGACCGAGTAGACGATCGCCGGATCCGCGACGGCAGCCGTGCCGGCAAGGATCAGGACGCCGAAAATCAGGGCGCCGAAACCGGCCAGTGTCTTCGCAACCAGATTTTTCATGAAAAAGCTCCCGTTCCCGGCGCATCGATTGTCGATATTTTCAATAAACGACGACCGCCGCATCCGGGTCAATTCGGATGCGGCGGACATGCTGGGATCAGAACGGGCAGGTCTCGTCGGACATGTAGTCATGGACCTGGATCGTGCCGGCGATGATATCGGCCTTGGCCTTTTCGACCGATGCCTTCATTTCAGGCGTGATGAGCTTCTCGTTGTTTTCGTCGAGCGCCCAGTCGATGCCGCCTTCGGCAAGACCCAGAACCTGAACGCCGGAGGTCCAGGCGTCGTTCTTGGCGTCTTCGAAGGCCTTGTAGACAGCCACATCGACGCGCTTGAGCATGGAGGTCAGCACGGAGCCCGGATGCAGGCCGTTCTGGTTGCTGTCCACGCCGATGCCGAGTTTGCCGGCGTCGGCTGCAGCCTGGAGAACACCGATGCCGGTACCGCCGGCCGCATGGTAGACGACGTCTGCGCCGCGGTCGAACTGGGACTTGGCGAGTTCGCCGCCCTTGACCGGGTCGTTCCAGGCCGCACCGGTGGTGCCGGTCATGTTTTCAAAGACTTCCGCGTCCGGATTGGCCGCGAGCACACCCTGCTTGTAGCCACAGGCGAACCTGCGGATCAGCCCGATGTCCATGCCGCCGACGAAACCGACCTTACCGGTCTTGGAGGCTTCGGCCGCGAGCATACCGACGATGTAGGAGCCTTCCTGCTCCTTGAACACGATCGAGCGCACGTTCGGCAGTTCGACGACCATGTCGACGATGGCGAATTGCGTGTCCGGAAATTCCTTGGCGACCTTCTCGATGGCATTGGCCTGGGAGAAGCCGATGGCGACGATCGGGCTCTGGCCGCGCTTTGCGAAATTGCGCAGGGCCTGCTCACGCTGGGCATCGTTCTGGATTTCGAAATCGCGGTATTCGACGCCGGTGTCCGCCTTGAACTTCTCGGCGCCGTTGTAGGCGCTTTCGTTGAACGACTTGTCGAATTTTCCGCCGAGATCATAGAGAACGGCCGGCTTGATATCCGCCGCCATGGCAGCGGATGAAATCGCCATACCAGCCAGTGCGGCTGTAATCGTCAGGAGCTTTTTCACTTTACATGTCCTCCGACATTCGGAGCCGCCCCGTCGGCGGCCTCTTCGTTGACTTCCCCTATCGGCCCGGTCCGCGTCATGCGGAGCGGGCCAGCTGCAATCCGATCTTGTCGCTCAAGACCCTTGCCAGGGTCTCGTCGGCAACCAGATCGGTAATCACACCGGCGCGCAGGGCCGCAAGAGCCGCATCCACCTTGCTCTCTCCGCCCGCCAGCGCAATAAGCCGCGCCCCCTGCACCTCGTTGAAATGGAGACCGACCGCGCAGTCGCCGAGAGATACGGGAGCAATCTTTCCGTCGATCGTCAGGAACCGGCCCATCAGGTCGCTGACGGCGCCGCTTTCCATGAGATCCGCCTGTTCTTCCTTCGAAATCATGCCGCGCTGGATCAGATGACCCTCATTCTCGACCGATCCGATACCGACGATGAAGACGTCCGAGCCGCGCGCGCGCTCCATGAGGTTCTGGACGCTGCGCTGGCCGAGGAACATGTCTTTTTCTTCCTGGCTCTCGGCGAAATAAGGAACCGGCAGGTAATAGCCTTCGCCGCCCGTGCGCTCCTGCATGCGCTGGACCACGTCGAAAGGGTTGGCCGCAAGCGTTCGGGTCAATGAGCCGGAGATGGAGATGATTTCGAGATCGGGCCGGTTGACCCTGGGCATGGCCTCGACGGCTGCCTTGATCGTGCGCCCCATGCCGACACCGATGCGCCGGACCGAATTGGATGAAACGACATCGGACAGGATATGGGCTGCGGAGACAGCAACCGCGCGAATGGCACCTTCCATGTCGCCGCCTCCAAGGTCGGGCGCGATGGTGCAGCTGTTCAGCTTGAACTCGTCGGCGATGCGCTCTTCCAGTTCAAGGCATTCGAGCGGCCGGCCCTCGATCTGGAACTTCACATAACCCGCCTTTTGGGCATGGGCGATCAGGCGGTGCACCTTCGCCGGGGACATGCCCAGCTGCTTGGCGATTTCCCCTTGCGTGCGGCCGCCGACAAAGGACAACCACGCCGCCCGGATCGCCAGGTAGTCCGTCCAATCGTCTTCGCGCGCCTGCATTCGAAATTCGCCCCCGTACCCTGAACACCTTATCGGGCGGCCGGACAAAACCGGCTTGCCGCCTGCCTCGAAAGAGGGAAATGAAAAAATATTCACCTCATGCGAATTTCTTCAAAGACTGCCCGTGGAACACGCCTGCGTCAAGCTAAGAAATCGTAAATTTTTTAAGCAACTGCCGTCTTTTTCATCACAAAACCCGTTCGACTGACAAATGTGCCAAGGTCGGCAATTTTTGCCTACCTTACGCAGCGGCGGAGCCAAACCCGGCAACTTTTGCCTCGCTTGTAGGCAAATGATGCTTACCTGTGGGTAACGCGCACTTTGTGCACTTTTAATTTTGCCAGTTAAATCAGAATCGGACCTACTTTGGCATGGCTATTGCTTCGTTTACCAAGTTCGCCAGCTAAACGATTCTCGCGGATATCCGCGATTTTCGCGATGGCGAGTGCACGAAAAACAAATCCATTGAACCGACTAGGGAGATCCATTGGAAACAGCGTGAGGTAAAAAGGAGAAAATCTATGCCTCTCAGAATGTGCAAAAACCCCATCGCGGCTGCGGGAAGCTTTTTCCTGGCAGCATTCATGACGGCCACCTGCGCCATCGCAGGGACTGCAACCGCGCCAAAAGGCGCCTTTCAGTTCGAGGCGTACGACCCTAACAAGGAAGTCGATGTCGAACTGGTCCTGGCCGTCGATATTTCTCAATCCATGGACACTGACGAGCAGGAGGTCCAGCGGGCAGGCTATGTCGCTGCGCTGACATCCGCCGATTTTCTGGATGCGATCAAGATCGGCCCGATCGGGCGGATCGCGGTCACCTATCTGGAATGGGGCGGCGTTGACGAGCACTTCATCGTGGCCGACTGGACGGTTATCCAGGACAAGCAGAGCGCGGCAGCCTTTGCTTCCAAGATCGCCGAAGCCCCCCTGCGCCAGGTACAACGGACCTCCATTGCCTCGGCATTGCACAAGTCCGTCGAAATGGTTCGGACCAATGCGTATGCCGGTCTGCGTCAGGTGATCGACATTTCCGGTGACGGACCGAACAACCAGGGCGGTTCTGTAACGGACGTGCGCGATCAAACCATCGCAACGGGCGTTACAATCAACGGACTGCCGTTGATGATGAAGGCAAACCAGAATTCCTGGCAGGCCATGCTTCAGCTCGATCACTATTACGAAGACTGCGTGATCGGCGGTCCGGGCTCCTTCGCCATTCCCGTGCGTTCCAAGGAAGGCTTTGCGGATGCCATCCGCATGAAGCTGGTCATGGAAGTCGCCGGAGCCACATTCGAGGATCCGCTGGTAAAACGGGTTGCAGGCCGCGAGCCGATCCGCTGCGGACTGTTCGACTAAAGGGCTCTGACTGACCGGTCAGGGTACACGCCCTCGTCCGGACGAACCTCGCCGGAAGGTTCCCTTGCGCTGACAAGCGAATGTGTCGGCTTGTGCCTCGGCCGGACATCCGCAAGGCATTGTCGCAACCTCTCTGTCCGCCACGCCTCCGGCATGGTGCGGAAGCCGCTTCCTGCACGCCCCTCTGCAAAACTTCCAACAGGTCATTTCCCGCGCCCTTTGCGCTACTCCCGCCATAACGGTACATCTGTTGCATTCAAACTGTGGATGTCCGGAGACCTGTTCATGCCCAATCGACCCATCCTGGCTCTCGTGGCCCATGACGCCAAGAAGGATGCGATGGTGGAGTTCGCCAGGCGCAATCGGGACAAGCTGGCCGACTTCCGCCTCGTTGCCACTGGAACAACGGGCAGCCGGATCGCCGAAGCCTGCCCGGAACTGGACATTACCCCGTTCAAGAGCGGCCCTCTGGGCGGCGATCAGCAGATCGGCGCGATGATCGCCGACGGCAACCTGCACGGCCTGATCTTCTTCGTCGACCCGCTGACGCCCATGCCCCATGATGTGGACGTGAAGGCGCTGATGCGGCTTGCCCTCGTCTACGATCTGCCCATGGCGCTCAATCTGTCCACCGCGGAAATTCTGCTTCGTTCCGCACGTCTGACCGGTCTAAAAACGACCTCCACAACGCCCGAGATCGATCTTTTCCGTTCATGACCATGTCCCTGCCGTCCTCCACGTCCTTTGCCTTTCCCGTTCTCGTTGCCGATATCGGCGGGACGAATGCGCGCTTTGCCCTGGTGGATCATGCGCACGCGGAAACGGACCTGCTCGCACCGGCGGCAACGGCGAACCATCCCGACATTGCTTCGGCAATCAAGGCCGCGCTTTCAAAGTGCGGCAAAGCGGCACCGCGCACGGCCATCGTTGCGGTCGCGGGACCGGTGACCGGCGACCGGATCCCGTTGACGAATGCGGACTGGGTCATCGAACCGCGGAAGATGATCGCGCAGCTCGGGCTCGACGACGTCGTCATCCTGAATGATTTCGAGGCCCAGGCACTCGCCCTGCCCGACCTCAAGGACAGCGACGCGGAGCAGATCGGCGGCGGCACGGCGCGGCCAAACAGCACCAAGTTCGTACTCGGTCCGGGGACCGGGCTTGGGGCTGCCGCCATGATCCATGCTGCCGACACCTGGATCCCGGTTCCGGGCGAAGGCGGACATGTGGAACTGGGCCCGGTGAGCAGCGAAGACTACCGGATCTGGCCGCATATCGAACGCCTTGGCGGGCGGATCGGTGCCGAACAGGTCCTGAGCGGTACCGGTCTGCCCCGACTGGCCAGGGCAGTCGCCGCTTCCATGTCGATGGAGCGGGATTTTTCCTCCGCAGCCGATATCACTGTCGCCGCGGATGCCGGCGATGCCGTTGCCGTGAAGACGCTGGAGGTGTTCGCCGGCGGTCTCGGCCGCGTGGCCGGCGACTTTGCCCTGTCGCTGCTTGCCCGGGGCGGTGTCTATATTACCGGCGGCGTCACGCCCTATATCGCGCGGTTCCTGACAAGCGGCGCCTTCAGGTCGTCGTTCGAAGCCAAGGCGCCCCATGAAGCGCTGGTCGGATCGATCCCGACCTTCATTGTCCGTCATCCCAATCCGGCGCTCGAAGGACTGGCCGCCTTCGCCCGTACGCCGCATCGCTTCGCCGTCGACACCGCCGGGCGGCGCTGGCAGGCGAGAGCGCAGACCTCCGCCTGACTCTCATCGATGTCAAAACCCCGATCCTTCGCCACGTCCCTGCCCGTCGACGGCGTCCTGCCGCAATTGCTCGACGCGCTCGAAGCCGGCCCGAACGCCGTCCTCGTGGCAGAACCCGGCGCCGGCAAGACGACGCGCGTTCCGCTTGCTCTTCTCGATGCCCCCTGGCGCGGTGACGGCAAGATCCTCGTGCTGGAGCCGCGCCGGCTTGCGGCGCGCGCGGCCGCCCGGCGCATGGCCTCCGAACTGGGTGAGAAGACAGGCGAAACGGTCGGCTACCGGGTCCGCATGGAAACGAAGGTCAGCGCCAGGACGCGGATCGAGGTCATCACCGAGGGCGTGTTCACGCGGCTGATCCTGGACGATCCGGAATTGTCCGGCGTCGCGGCGGTCCTGTTCGACGAATTCCACGAGCGGTCTCTGGACGGCGATCTGGGGCTGGCACTTGCACTGGATGTGCAAGGCGCCCTGCGCGAAGACCTGAGGCTGTTGCCCATGTCGGCAACGCTCGATGCCGCCGCCGTCGCCGGCCTGCTGGGCGATGCTCCCGTCATCGAAAGCAAGGGCCGGAGTTTCCCCGTTGAAACGCGCTATCTCGGCCGCAGGGCGGAAGAGCGGATCGAGCCGCAGGTGGCGCGCGCCGTCCGCCAGGCACTTGGCGAGGAGACCGGTTCGATCCTGGTGTTCCTGCCCGGCCAAGGAGAGATCCGCCGCACCGCGGAGATGCTCGCAGACAAGCTGCCCGCCGACTGCCAGTTGGCGCCGCTTTACGGCGCGCTCGATGCCAAGGCGCAAGACCTTGCGATCCGCCCTGCCCCTGCCGGCACGCGCAAGATCGTGCTGGCCAGCGCCATCGCCCAGACATCGCTCACCATCGAGGGTGTGCGCGTCGTCATCGACAGCGGTCTTTCAAGAGTCCCCAGGTACGAACCGCAGACCGGACTGACACGGCTGGAGACCGTGCGGGTCTCGCGCGCCTCCGCCGACCAGCGGCGCGGCCGTGCCGGGCGAACCGAGCCCGGTGTCTGCTACCGGCTCTGGGACGAGGCGCAGACGGTTTCCCTTGCCGCCTCGGAGGCGCCGGAAATTCTCGAGGCCGATCTGTCGGGCCTGGCGCTCGATCTGGCTGCCTGGGGGACGACCGATCCGGCGCAATTGCAATTCCTCGACCCGCCACCAGCCGCAGCGTGGACCGAAGCCACGCAGCTTCTGAAGGCGCTGCATGCGCTCGACGACAACGGCCACCTGACCGACCAGGGCAAGGCGCTCGCCCGCCTGCCCCTGCAGCCGCGGCTCGCCCATATGCTCGACCGCGCCGCGTCCAGGGGTGAAGGACTGACCGCGGCGATGATCGCGGCGCTTCTTTCAGAGCCGGGACTTGGCGGACCGGACCCCGACCTGAGAAACCGGCTGCGACGCCTCAGAGACGACCGGAGCCCGCGTGCCCGGGATACCCGCCTGCTGGCGGAGCGGTGGCACAAGCTGGCCGGGGGATCGGACAAACGCGTAGAACCGGAGGACGCCGGCGTTCTGCTTGCCAATGCCTATCCGGACCGGGTCGCCCAGGCCCGCGGTCAGCGGGGACGGTTCCGGCTGGCAAACGGCCGCGGCGCGGAACTGCCGGAAGAGCATCCGCTGGCGGGCGAACCGTTCCTGACCGTCGCCGACATCCAGGGGAAGGCCGCCAGTGGCCGGATCATGCTGTGTGCGCCGATCACCAAAGCTGAGATCGAGGAGCTGTTCGCCGAGGACATCGTCGCGGAAGACGAGGTTCGCATCGAGAAGGAAGGCGCTTTGAGAGCCCGGCGGGTACGCCGCTACGGTGCCGTCGAGCTGGAAGCCAGACAGATCAACACGCCCGATCCGGAAGCGGTCACACGCGCCCTGCTTGGCGAAGTGCGCCGGCGCGGGGTTGGCCGCCTGCCCTGGACAAAGGACCAGCTGCGCCTGCGCGCCCGTATCGGTTACCTGCGCGACAACGGCGAGACCGACCTGCCGGACCTGTCCGACGACGCCCTGTCGGAAGCGCTCGACGACTGGCTCGGTCCGTTTCTGGCCGGCAAGACCAGCGTCTCGGCCATCGATGCCGCCTGTCTCGGCGATGCGCTGGCGGCCCTGCTGCCGTTCGACGCCGCCGCCCGGCTCGAGAAGCTGGCGCCGTCCCATTTCACTGCACCGACGGGAAGCCGGGTGCCGATCGACTATGGCGGGGAGACCGGGCCGGCCATTTCCATCCGCGTGCAGGAACTCTTCGGCCTCGACCGCCATCCTTCCGTTTGCAACGGCCGGATCCCGCTGACGCTGGAGCTTCTGTCCCCGGCCCAGCGCCCGATCCAGATCACGCGGGATCTGCCCGGTTTCTGGGCCGGTTCCTGGGCCGATGTGAAGGCGGAGATGAAGGGCCGCTATCCGAAGCACCCCTGGCCGGACGACCCCACCTCCGCCGAAGCCACCCGCAGGGCCAAGCCGAGAGGCGCGTGAGGACGCCACTCATCCGACGCCTGGACCGCACACACCCGCTCACAAAGCCTTGTCTTGACCGCGCGCGCGCCTTTGGGCAACAGAAGGCAAAAGAAGAAACAGGGGGTTAGCCGATGTCCTTGAAACGACTCATGCCGATTGCCGCCGCACTGGCCCTGACGGCCACCATCGCGCAGGCCCAATCCGCCAGGGACGCGTCCTGGGACGATGTCACCGCAGCGGCGAAGGGACAGACCGTCTATTTCCACGCCTGGGGCGGCGAACCGCGGATCAATGCCTATATCGACTGGGCGGCAGGTGAGGTCGAAGACCGGTATGGCGTCACGGTCAAGCATGTGAAGGTCACCGACACGGCCGGCACGGTCACCCAGATCGTTGCCGAAAAAACCGCCGGCCGGACGACCGGCGGCACGGTCGACCTGGTCTGGATCAACGGCGAGAATTTCAACACGCTGAAATCGCAAGGGTTGCTCGCCGAGCCGGGCTGGGCGCAGAAACTGCCGAATTGGGCTTACGTGGACGTTGAAGGCAAGCCGACGGTTCTCTCGGATTTCACGGTTCCGACCGACGGCCAAGAAAGCCCCTGGGGCATGGCGAAGCTGGTCTTCATGTATGACAGCGCAAGGCTTTCCGAACCGCCGCGCAGCCTCGACGCGCTGGCGACTTACGCCGCGGATCATCCGGGCCGGGTCACCTATCCGCAACCGCCGAATTTCTATGGCTCGACCTTCCTGAAGCAGATCCTGATTTCGAAGATCGGCGACCGCGGCAAGCTGGAAAAGCCGGTCGATCCGGACCGGTTCGAACGGGATATCGCGCCGCTGTTTGCCTATCTCGACAAGATCCATCCCGACCTGTGGCGCAAGGCGGAGGCCTTCCCGGCCAATGCGGCGGCGATGCGACAGTTGCTTGCGGACGGCGAACTGGATATCGCCTTTACCTTCAATCCGGGCGATGCCTCGAGCGCCATCGCCAACGGCGAATTGCCGGACACGGTGCGCAGCTTCGTGCTCGGTGGCGGAACCATCGGCAACACCCATTTCGTCGCCATTCCGTTCAACAGCTCGGCCAAGGAAGGCGCCAAGGTCCTGGCGAATTTCCTGCTGTCACCTGAAGCTCAGGCCCGCAAGCAGGATCCGGCGGTCTGGGGCGACCCGACCGTCCTGAAGATTTCAAGCCTGCCGGAAGCCGACAAGGCGCGCTTCGAGGCGATCGATCTGGGCGTCGCCACGCTCGGGCCGGAAGACCTCGGCCCCACCCTTTCCGAACCGCACCCAAGCTGGGTCGCGGCCATCGAGAAGGCCTGGGCCGCGCGCTACGGCGGATCCTGACAACCTGCCGTGACGCGAAAACCGGCCCTCCTGCAGTCCGCGCTGCCGACTGCAGTCATCCTGATCCTGATCGCCGGGCCGGTCATCCTGGGACTTGCGGCGACCCTGCTGCCGGCCTTCGGCTATCTGCCGGCGCTCGGCGGATCGACCCTGTCTCTCGATCCGTTCAGGGCTGTCCTCAGTGAGCCGGGCATCGACCATTCGCTGGCGCTCAGCCTGGGCACGGGCCTCGCCGCGACAGCCGTCTCGCTGGCGATCGTCACGGTTTTCACCGCCGCCTGGTTCGAAACCCGGACCTTCCAGGTCATGCTTCGTTTCCTTTCGCCTTTGCTTTCCGTCCCCCATGCGGCAGCAGCGATCGGCCTCGCTTTCGTGATTTCTCCCTCCGGGCTGATCGTCCGGCTGCTGTCGCCATGGGCGACCGGGTTCGACCGCCCGCCGGACCTGCTCATCCTGCACGACCCGCTGGGGCTGACCATGACGGCGGGCCTGATCGCGAAGGAAGTGCCGTTCCTGTTCCTGATGACGCTCGCCGCCCTGCCGCAAACGGAGGCCCGGCGCCACATGCGGATCGCGGCGAACCTGGGTTACGGTCGGATAGCGGGTTTCTTCAAGGTTGCGCTGCCGCAGATCTATCCGCAGATCCGCCTGCCCGTTCTGGCGGTGCTCGCCTATTCGACCTCGGTCGTCGATGTCGCCCGAATCCTTGGACCGACGACGCCGGCTCCGCTCGCGCCGAGGATCATCGACTGGATGGCCGATGCCGATCCGGCGCTGCGCTTGGAGGCCTCCGCCGGAGCGGTGCTCCAGTTGCTGTTAAGCGTTGCCGCGATCCTCATCTGGCGCTTCGGCGAAATTCTGTACGGTCGTCTCGCCCGCTCCGGCTGGAGCAGCGGCCGGCGGCATCTCCGCGACAGCGCGATGCGGCATTCGGCGGCGGCCCTCGTCGCCCTCCTGATCGCCGCCATGGTTGCGGCCCTGGCGGCCCTTGTTCTTTGGTCCCTGAGCGCAAGCTGGTGGTTTCCGCAGGCTTTTCCGTCCGCACTGACAATGCGCCATTGGACCGGCATTTATCCCGGCGGCGGCCGCCTCATCGCCGATACGCTCATCATCGCCCTGCCGGCCGCGCTGGTCGCCATCGCGCTGATCGTCTGGCAACTGGAGCTATGGACCCGGACCGGGCCTCGTCGGAGACAGGCCGCATTCAGGCATCTGATGTTCCTGCCGCTGCTGGTGCCGCAGATATCGTTTCTGTTCGGCCTGCAGGTCCTTTTTCTTCTCGTCGGATGGGACGGAACCCATGTCGCCGTCGGCCTGACACATCTTGTCTTTGTCCTGCCTTATGTCTTTCTCGCCCTGTCCGATCCCTGGGATCATCTCGACCCGCGGCTTGCCAAGGTCGCGGCATCCCTGGGCGCTTCCCCAAGCCGGATCCTGTGGTCGATCCGCCTGCCGATGCTGTTGCGTCCGCTGATGGTGGCAGCCGCGATCGGTTTTGCGGTTTCCATCGGCCAGTATCTGCCGACCCTGATGATCGGCGCGGGACGGATCACCACGATCACCACCGAAAGCGTGGCGCTTGCCAGCGGCGGCAGCCGGTCGGTCGCGGCCGTCTATGCCATGCTGCAACTGCTGTTGCCGCTCCTGGGCTTCGTGCTGGCAAGTGCGGTACCCGCGATCGCCTTTCGCCATCGACTTGCCCTCAGACTTCAACGATAAGACAGGCATGGCAGACCATCCGCTCTCTTCTTCCGGTCTTACGCTGGACCAGGTGGAAATCGACCTCGGCACCCGGCGGCTGGTTACGCTTGACCGGCGGATTGGCCCCGGCGAGGTGCTGACTGTGATGGGCGACAGCGGCAGCGGGAAATCGTCTCTTCTGGACTTCATTGCCGGGTTCATGGACCCCGCCTTCCGGGCAAGAGGGCGGATATGGCTGGACGGCACGGAGATCACGTCGCTGCCGCCCCAGGAACGAAAAGTGGGGCTGATGTTTCAGGCCCCCCTTCTTTTCCCGCACATGTCGGTCGGCGAAAATCTCCTGTTCGGCCTGGATCGAATCAAGGATCAGGGCCGTGAGCAGCGCCGCGTCCTTGCCGAGGACGCGTTGTCCGATGTCGGGCTCGCCGGGTTCTTCGGCCGCGACCCGGCGACCTTGTCCGGCGGCCAGCAGACGCGGATCGCCCTGATGCGGCTGCTTCTCGCCGAGCCGGGGGCACTCCTGCTCGACGAGCCGTTTTCAAGCCTGGACCAGAGTCGGCGCTCCGATCTGCGCAATCTGGTCTTTTCGAAAGCCCGCGAAAAGGGCCTCCCTGTCCTGCTCGTCACCCACGACCCGGACGATGCAGACGCCGCCGGCGGTGACGTGATCCGGCTATAATGCGCAGAGCTCAGTCAGCGGCGTTCGCAGGCGATGCCTGGAGCAGCGCATAGTTGTCGATGCCGATCTGCTCGATCAGCTTTAGCTGTGTTTCGAGGAAATCGATGTGGTTTTCCTCGTCCGCCAGAAGGGTCTCGAACAAGTCCATGGAGACATAGTCCTCGCATTCGCGGCAGACTTGGCGCGCCTCGTGATAGAGGGCCCTGGCGACATATTCGCCCGCAAGGTCGCTTTCGATGCATTCCTTGAGCGACTGGCCGATGCGCATCGGATCGAGCACCTGCAGATTGGGCAGGCCTTCCAGGAAGACGATCCGCTTGATGATCCGGTCGGCATGATCGCGCTCTTCCGCCGATTCCTCCCGCTCCTTGGCGGCGAGTTTGGTATAACCCCAATCTGCCATGAGGTTTGCGTGCAGCCAGTACTGATTGACCGCTGTCAGTTCATGGCGCAGCGCCTTGTTCAGATATTCGATAACCCTCGGTTCGCCCTTCATGATGCCCTCTCCGTTATCGCCTGCGGTTGCCGGCGGCTTTTAATCTTGCATAGCCGCTCTCAGAGCCGCCGTCTTTGGTGTCTTCGTGAATGATCTGGATGACAGCCGGGAAGCAGCTGCCGCAACGGGGCCGGCATCCCAGATGCCGGAATACGGCCCCCGGTGTGGGCACCTTGCCGTTCGGATCGTCGCGCATCTCTTCCGCCGCCTTGCGAAGCTGCTCGTCCGACAACACATTACAGGAACAGATGATCATTCCGGGCCCCGGGCCATCCTCGTCTCAGATCGTAAACTCACACATGGCAAACGTGGCGGAGGCAAGGCCGCTCCAACCAGTCGCAAGGGTCTGAAAACCGGAAGAATTTACGAAACCCAACACTGATAATGCCATCAAATTTGCTCACGCCAACCCTGCTTCGTTTAGGAATTCCCATTCGGGATCATTCTGGCATACAAAGGTTGGACCGCATAAACTAAAGTAGTCTGAAAAAGTCAACTTTAACCCGTCAGGTTTCATATTGAGGCAAATCCCGCATGAGTGAAAGCAATCCGATCGATGAGCGTCGAACCGTCGTCCTGACCGGCGCAAGCCGGGGGATCGGCCACGCGACCGTGAAGCGGTTTTCCGCCGCCGGATGGCGTGTCATCACCTGTTCGCGGCACGCCTTTTCCGACAAATGCCCCTGGCCGATGGGCCCGGAAGACCACATTCAGGTGGATCTCTCCGATCCGGAAAATCTCGGCTATGCCGTTCAGGAAATGCGCAAACGCCTGGAACCACACGGATCGAAGCTTCATGCGCTGATCAACAATGCCGGCATCAGCCCCAAGGGCGACGATGGCGAACGCCTGGATTCGCTGACGACCGCCATGCACGTCTGGCGTCATGTCTTCCAGGTGAATTTCTTCGCGCCGATCATGCTGGGCCGGGGCCTGTTCAAGGAATTGAAGAATGCCGGCGGGTCGATCGTGAACGTGACCTCCATTGCGGGCGTGAGGGTCCACCCGTTCGCAGGCACCGCCTATGCGACATCCAAGGCCGCTCTGGCCTCGCTAACACGGGAAATGGCCGCGGATTTCGGACCGCACGGTATCCGTGTGAATGCCATCGCTCCGGGAGAGATCGACACGTCCATCCTGTCGCCGGGCACTGAAAAACTCGTTGAGGAGATTCCGCTACGCCGCCTCGGAACACCGGACGAAGTAGCCGAGACGATCCATTTCCTGTGCACCTCTCCGTCTTCCTACGTGACGGGAGCGGAAATTCAGATCAATGGCGGTCAGCACGTTTAGACTGTCTCTTCCCGCCGAAGCGCGATGCCCGGATATCGTTCCGGGCGCTCGCCTCCAACGCAATGCCGAGTTTTGTTGCGGTGCGATGTCTGATCGCGCCACCGAGGGATCATTGTCTTAAACATCAATGACCGGAGTGCCTTAGAACCTGTAAAGAGTGCCTACACAGAAACACTTCACATCTTAATTATAAATATTCAATGCAATATAACAATACAACTGACCAGCGATCCATTACCTATTATTTGATTTACATATTTTTCACCTCTCTCAACGACAGTTTCCTCCAAAACATACGGCAATTCTTGGAGTTGCCAGGTGGGGGAACCTATGAAGCAAATCCGTAAATGGTTGGTCGATCTACGTTTCGGCTACAAGGTCAGTGGCGGTTTCGGCGCCATCCTTGTGCTGACCGCCATCGTGGGCGCGGTCGGCTTTTTCGCAATCCTGAACCTTTCGTCGCGTTTCGAGGTTGCCGATCAGGCCGCCCAGGTGTCCAGCCTGATGCAGGCGACATCCCTCAAGCGGGAGGCCTTTCTGACGAATGCCAGCGCAGAGGCAGCGGAAGATACCCGCCAGGAAATCAAACAACTGACTGCCGCCTTGAACCAGTTGAGGGCAACGGCCTCCGGTGAGGGCGACGCCGGCAGCCAGGTGACGGATGCCGCGGCTGCCATGGCGGAATTCTCCTCCACCTTCGACGAGGTGGTCAGCCTGACAGATCAGCAATCGATGCGCCTCGCCACCCTGATCCAGGCGACGGATGCCCTGGCCGGCCAGGCCGACCGCATCAACGACACCGTGCTGGAGACCGAAAAGGGCATCAGAGCGGAAGTCGCCAATGCCAACAAGTCCCTCGAAACGGCAAACGAGCTGGCGCGCCGCGTCTTCGCCCTGCAGGAACAGGCCTTTGCCATTCAGCTGACCTACCTGAAAGCAAGTGGAAACCTCTCCGGCTCGCAACTGGAGGAATCCCTGCAATCGACGGAAAGCATCGCGTCCGAGGCTGCGGCCCTGACAGGCCAGCAATTCGCAGGCATGTCTTCCGACAACTTCGACCTCCTTGCCAAGGAAGCCAACTCCCTGAAGGAGAACCTGACGAAGATGTCCGGCGATCTCGGTTTCGGGGAAGCCTTCACCGTCAAGGAAGCCGCCGGCACTGCGATCGAAAAAATCATCGACATCGCGCGCGAAATCCGCTTCCAGCTTCTGCCCGCGGTCAAGAACGCGAAGACCGTTGCCCAGTCAAATGCGATGAAGCTTGAGAGCATTCGGGTCATCAAGGAAGAAGCGGCCACGCTCGACACGCTGGCACTGCAATCCCGGACCGAAATCCTCAACCTTTTCGGCGGCTTCGGCGCGACGGACACGAAACCGGTCGAGGACAAGGTCGGCCAGCTGGTCAAGCTGGAAGAGTCCCTGACCGGTTCGGCCCAGTTTCTGCCGGCGGTCAATGAGGTTGCCGGGGAAATCGCCGAAGCGATCGTGACCTTCGACAGGGCTTTCAAGGAAATGGTCACATCGAAGTCGGACCTGGAGACGCGGCGGGGACAGCTCGATGAACTGACGATCCGGGTCAATCAGCAAATCGCCTCGCTTACGTCCTCCCAGTCCCACGGCGCTCGCGAAGCCGCGCGGACTGCATTGACCACGATCGGCATCACGATCTTGCTGGCCATCGCTGCCGGGTTTGCCCTGGCCTTCGTTCTCAATCTCGTCATTACGCGTCCGATCCGCGAAATAACATCCGTGATGTCCACTCTTGCAAACGGCAACAATGACGTCGTCATTAACGGCCTGGACCGGGGCGACGAGATTGGCGACATGAGCCGGACCGTCCAGGTTTTCCGCGACAATGCGCTGGAACGGGCACGGCTCCAGGAAGAAAGTGCCCGGGACGAACAGGCGCGCCTACAGCGCCAGGAGCGGATCGACGCCCTGATCGCCTCCTTCCGCGCAACCGCCGAAGATGTCATCGGCTCGGTCGGCCAGACGGCCGATGGACTGGACAAGACCGCAAATGCGCTGACGGAAATCGCGCGCGAAAGTTCCAACCACGCCACCGAGACACTCGAATCCTCCGATGAGGCGACGCGCAACGCACAGACCGTTGCGAGCGCGGCAGAGGAACTGGCGGCCTCCATCGGCGAGATCTCCCGCCAGGTTTCCCAGACGACGGAAGTCGTCGGCCGGGCGACGCTTGGCACCCAGAAGACCAACGAGAAGGTCGAGGGACTTGCCGCATCGGCCGCCAAGATCGGGGAAGTCGTCACCCTGATCCAGGCGATCGCCGAACAGACCAACCTGCTGGCCCTGAATGCCACCATCGAGGCGGCCCGGGCCGGCGAAGCCGGCAAGGGCTTCGCGGTGGTCGCGGCCGAAGTCAAGGAACTGGCCACCCAGACCTCCAAGGCAACGGAGGAAATCAGCCAGCAGATCAGCGCCATTCAGGGCGCGACGGAAGAATCGGTACAGGCCATCGGCGAGATCACCGAAATCATGGAAGAGGTCAACAACTACACCTCGACCATTGCCGCGGCCGTCGAGCAGCAGGGCGCTGCCACAACCGAGATCTCACAGAACGTCCAGCGTGCGGCCGAAGGCACCCAGTCGGTCTCTTCTGCGATGTCACAGCTCTCCCAGGCCGTCGACCACACATCGTCCTCAGCCGATCTCGTTCTGTCCGCATCCGGTGAACTCAATGAAAAGACTGACCGTCTCAAGCAGGAAGTCGATCAGTTCCTGGCCGGCGTGGCCGCAGCCTGATAACCAGAGACTTCAATGAAATCCGGCGCCGGCCGCGGCTCCCTGCCGCCGGCCGGCGTTGTCGCAGTTTCAGCTACGTCCGCCGGTTCCGGCCCGTTAGGCGCGAGTGTCTCCCAAAGCCGTCATTCAATCACGCGAATCAGCTTGAAATCTCGATTGCCGAAAGCAAATCATCGGTTGCGGGACTGGGAAGACTCCCCCATTTTTCATTGGTATTTATTACAATAAAAACAGGCAAAACAGCATAACGCCCTGAAAATAAGGCGTTTTATACTTTGTTTAACTCACCTCGAAGATATTCGCCCTGAAGAAGCGCGGCGGAGTTTTCCTGAATGCCAAATATCCTGAGCAAATTTTCCATCGGCCACCGTCTGTTCGGCCTGGTCTTCATTTTTGCCCTCGGCCTCGCGGGCCTGATGGGAGTGGAATCCTGGAACCAATACAAGAGCCTGAAGAACCTCAAGCTCGCGGAGTTGCAGAGCCTGACTGAATCGGCCATCAGCATTCTGGCTGAATACCAGACCCGGGTCGAAAAGGGTGAAATGACCCTCGATGAGGCGAAAGCGCAGGGTTACAACACCCTCCGCCACATGAGATACGGCAACGGCGATTACTTCGCGGTCCAGAGCCTGGGCGGCGACTACCATCTGGTGATGCATCCCATCAAGCCGGCGCTTGAGGGCAAGGACCAGAGCAAGGCCGAGGATACGAGCGGCAAGCCGTTCATCCGCATGATGAACGACATCGCCGTGAAGGATGGCAGCGGCTACATGGACTACATGTGGCCCAAGCCCGGCAGCGAAGAGTCTTCTGCGAAAATCGCCTATTTTCAGTCCTTCAAGCCCTGGGGCGTCCTGGTTCTGACCGGCGTCTACATCGATGACCTCTCGGAGATCTTCTGGGGTGAATTCGTCAATCGGCTGATGCTCGATATCGCTCTGCTCGCAGTCGTCGCGGGCGCGGCCTTTTTCGTGGTGCGCAGCATTACCCGGCCCATCCGCGCTCTTCAGGACGCCATGCTCGGCCTTGCGAACGGACAGCACGATCTGGATGTTCCAGGCACCGGTCGCGGCGACGAGATCGGCGACATGAGCCGCACCGTTCAGGTCTTCAAGGACAATGCGATCGAGCGGCTGCGCCTTGAAAACGAAAGCGCAGGCGAAGCGCAGGCCCGATTGGCCCGCCAGCAGCGTGTCGACGAGCTGATCGCCGCCTTCCGGGCGACCGCGTCGGATGTGATCTCCTCTGTCGGCGAAACGTCCGCCACCCTGGACGACACCGCGCACAAGCTCACCGAGATCGCACGCACGAGCTCCGGCCGGGCGTCTGAAACCCTCGGCGCTTCGGACGAGGCGACCCGCAACGTGAACACGGTGGCATCCGCCGCCGAGGAGCTTGCCGCTTCCATCGGCGAGATCAGCTCGCAGGTTGCCCGGACGACCGATGTGGTCAACCAGGCGACAGAGGGCACCCGGGTCACCAACGAAAAGGTTGAAAGCCTCGCCGCATCGGCTGCCAAGATCGGCGAAGTCGTGACGCTGATCCAGGCGATTGCCGAGCAGACCAACCTGCTTGCGCTCAACGCCACCATCGAGGCGGCCCGCGCAGGCGAGGCCGGCAAGGGCTTCGCGGTGGTCGCGGCCGAGGTGAAGGAACTCGCCACCCAGACCTCCAAGGCGACGGAAGAAATTTCCGGCCAGATCGCGGCGATCCAGTCTGCCACCCGCGAATCCGTCGAGGCCATCGGCTCGATCACCGAGACGATGCAGGAGGTGAACACCTATACAGGCGCGATCGCCTCCGCGGTGGAGCAACAGGGAGCTGCGACCGAGGAGATTTCCCAGAACGTCCAGTTGGCGGCCCAGGGAACCAATATCGTGACCGGCAATATCGGCGAACTGTCCCAGGCGGTCGACGAAACCACGAAATCCGCGGACCTCGTGGTCTCAGCCTCTTCCGAACTCAGCACCAAAACCGCACTGCTGAAGCAGGAAGTTGACCGCTTCCTCAGCGAAGTTGCTGCAGCATAGGCTCTGCGGTTCATTCACTCTCATGAAGAGGGCGGCCTGCGTGCCGCCCTTTTTGTTGCCTGAGCGCATTTCGGAAAATACCGTAACGTAAGATACTCTATTTAAAGGCTTATTTCGAATAAACCGGTTTCCGGTTATGTCAATTTTAACGTTTGACAGCCGATACATGCTCGTACGTGTTGCCGCTGGAGTTATCAGATGCCCAAGGTTTTTTCCAAGCTTTCAATCGGCCATCGCCTGTTCGGTCTGCTTGCCCTGTTCGCATTCGGTCTGATCGCCATCATGTCCGTTGAGTCCTGGACGCAGTATTCAAGTCTCAAGGAACAGAAGTTCGCCGAGTTGCAGCATCTGACCGACGCAGCGATATCTGTCATGGAGGATCACCAGAAAATGGTCTCCGAAGGCAAGATGCCGCTGAAAGACGCCCAAAAGCGCGCCTTCGACATCATCCAGTCGATGCGCTACGGCGACGGCAACTACTTCGTCATTCAAAGCCTGGACGACAAATATTCGGTCCTGATGCATGCCGGCAAGCCGTCCCTGGTCGGCGCGGACATCCTTTCCCTGAAGGACGGGAACGGCAAATTCTTCGTCAAGGAATTGGGCGACCTGGCAAAGAACAAGGGCTCCGGTTACGTCGACTATGTCTGGCCCCGTGCAGGGAGCGACGAGCCCGTCGACAAGATTTCCTATGTCGAGGCGTTCAAGCCATGGAACCTGTTCGCGATGACCGGGGTCTATGTGGACGACCTGTCCGCCGTCTTCTGGAAACAGTTCAGCTATCGCCTGGCACTCGATCTGGGGCTTCTGGCGATCATCGCCGGTGCCGCTCTCTTGGTGGTGCGCTCCATCACCCGTCCCCTCGGCAAGCTGCAGACGGCCATGCTTGGCCTGGCCAACGGTCAGCACGACGTGGACGTTCCCGGAACCAGCCGCAGCGACGAGATCGGCGACATGAGCCGCACCGTCCAGGTCTTCAAGGACAACGCCGTCGAGCGGCTGCGCCTTGAAAACGAAAGCGCGAGCGAAGCGGAAGCTCGCCTGGCCCGTCAGCAACGGGTCGACGCTCTCATCGAAGCCTTCCGGGCAACCGCATCGAATGTCATCACGTCCGTTGGCGAGACCTCGGCGACCCTGGACGATACGGCCCACAAGCTGACTGAAATCGCGCGCACCAGCTCCGGCCGGGCAACGGAGACCCTTGGCGCCTCCGACGAAGCGACCCGCAACGTGAACACCGTGGCGTCGGCAGCAGAAGAACTTGCCGCTTCCATCGGCGAGATCCAGTCCCAGGTCGCGCGCACCACGGGCGTCGTCAACCAGGCTACCGAGAACACCCGGGTCACCAACGAGAAGGTGGAAAGCCTCGCAATTTCCGCAGCCAAGATCGGCGAGGTCGTGACCCTGATCCAGGCGATCGCCGAACAGACCAACCTGCTGGCGCTGAACGCCACCATCGAGGCGGCCCGCGCAGGCGAAGCCGGCAAGGGGTTCGCGGTGGTGGCCGCGGAGGTCAAGGAACTCGCGACCCAGACCTCCAAGGCAACGGAAGAGATCGGCGCACAGATTTCCGCCATCCAGTCGGCGACCAAGGATGCGGTCGACGCCATCGCCTCGATCACCGAGACCATGCAGGAGGTGAACACCTATACCGGCGCAATCGCATCGGCAGTGGAGCAGCAGGGAGCGGCGACCGAGGAGATTTCCCAGAACGTCCAGCTGGCGGCCCAGGGAACCAATATCGTGACCGGCAACATCAGCGAACTGTCCCAGGCCGTGGACGAAACGGCAAAGTCGTCCGACATGGTTGTTTCGGCTTCCAGCGAACTCGGCTCGAAGACGGCGCACCTGAAGGAAGAAGTGGACCGCTTCCTGAGCGAAGTGGCCGCCGCCTGATCCGGCGCCAGGACACAAACACAAGGGCGGCCGCATGAGCCGCCCTTTTTGTATTTGTCCCTGAAACCTAGAACAGGCCCTTGAGCCGATAGGTCAGAACCAGCGAAATACAGGCCCTCACCTCTACGGCCGGAATTTCCCGGCCAGCGGAAAACAGAAGGCCGCGCTTGCCGTCGAACACGAAGGTCTTCGGGTAGAGGTCCGTGATCCGCTCCGCAATCCTGGTCCGGCAGTTGAAAAACAGGCCACAAGTGTCCGGCATGGACTTCTTGACCGCCAGGCGTAAAGTGGTGCCGGACCGGGATGTTTCTGTCAGATAGGACGGTTCGCCCCATTTCAGGGTTTCACGCAACGGGCCGATCCGCGGATCCGCACCGGCAACCTGATAGACAAGCGCACGCAGCTCCAGCAGTCCATCCCGGACGGGAGGCGGGCAGTCAGCGAGATAGGCCGCAACGGAGGGAGCGGGAGCGGGCAATCGTGCGTCTGCAAAAATGTCAGCCGTCGCCGCTTTCTCCATGCAATCCTCCCTTCGCCGCCACCCTCAAATCAGAGCGATGCGATTGACCCCGGCGTCCTGCCGGAATAATGCCTGTTCAATCCGACCCGTCAAACTTTGAGAGACAACCTTGCCGGACACTCCGACAAAATCCGACTTCGCCCCTTACGGACAGGCGCCTGTTCAGAACTGGCCGGTCATTCTTGAGACCCGGGGATGGAAGGACTATTGCCTGCTCGACATGGGCGAGGGACAGAAGCTGGAGAGATACGGCCGGTTCTCCATTGTCCGGCCCGAACCCCAGGCGATGGGCAGACGGCGTCTGAAACCTGCCGCATGGGAAAGGGCGAATGCCGTCTTTTCCGGCGACACGGAGGAAGAAGGCCCGGGCCGCTGGAAATTCTCCGGCAACGTTCCCGAGACCTGGGAGATGGCCTACGGTCCGGTGAAATATATCGGCCGATTCATGTCGTTCCGCCATGTGGGCGTTTTTCCGGAACAGGCCGCGCACTGGGACTGGGTGAACGGCAAGATCCGCGCGGAACGGACGAAAAATCCGGACCGACCTTTGAAGATCCTCAACCTGTTCGGCTACACCGGGCTCGCCTCGCTGCTGCCGGCCACGGAAGGGGCGCAGGTGACCCATGTCGATGCCTCCAAGAAGGCGATCGGCTATGCCCGGGAGAACCAGGCGCTTTCCGGTCTGGAAGACCTGCCGATCCGCTGGATCTGCGAGGACGCGTCGAAATTCGTTGCCCGCGAGGTCCGGCGCGGCAACACCTATGACGGCATCATTCTCGATCCGCCGAAATACGGCCGCGGCCCGAAGGGCGAGGTCTGGGACATCTACACAAGCCTGCCGGAGATGCTCGACAACCTGCGCCAGCTTCTGGCCAAAGATGCGCTGTTCATGATCCTGACGGCCTATGCGATCCGGTCCAGTTTCCTCGCCATTCACGAGCTGATGGCCGAAACCCTGGAAAAGCAGGGCGGCCAGCTGGAATCCGGGGAACTGGTCATTCGCGAAGAGGACGGAAAGCGAGCCCTGTCCACGTCGCTGTTTTCCAGATGGAGCAGCCGATGAGCCAGAACGAAAAGCCACAGAGGGCCGGGGCGGTAAAGCAGGTCACCAGCCATTCCAATCCGATCGTCAAGGAAATCAAGGGGCTGGTCGCGCAGCGCAAGCACCGGACCCAGTCCGGGCTGTTCGTTGCCGAAGGGCTGAAGCTGGCAACCGACGCTATGGCCGCAGGCTGGGGCGTGCGCTACCTCGCCCTTGGGCCGGAAGCCCGGGACAATGCGGTTGCGCAGAAGGCAGCCGCCAATGCCAAGGCGCGCGGCGCTCTGATCCTGGAGGTCAGCACGGCGGTTCTGGCCGCCATGACCCGCAAGGACAATCCGCAAACGGTGGTCGGCGTCTATGAGCAGCAGTTGCTCACCGCCGAGCAGATCGACCCCGCCAAGGCAACCGTCTGGGTGGCGCTCGACCGGGTGCGCGATCCGGGAAATCTCGGCACCATCCTCCGCACCGCCGACGCGGTCGGCGCCTCGGGCGTGATGCTGGTCGGCGATTGCACCGACCCGTTCGCGGTCGAGGCGGTTCGCGCGACCATGGGATCGCTCTTCCATGTCCCGCTTGCCAGGCTCACCAAGGACCAGTTCAAGGCGCTCGCCGCGAAATGGCCGGGAACGGTCGTCGGCACCCATCTGAAAGGGTCCGTCGATTACCGCACACCGGAGTATACGGAGCCCGTTTTGCTTTTGATGGGCAATGAACAGCAAGGCCTTGAAGACGACATGGCCGCGGCTTGCTCGACCCTGATCCGGATCCCGCAGGTCGGCGAGGCGGACAGCCTCAACCTGGCCGTCGCCACCGGCATTTCGCTTTACGAAATCCGTCGAAAGCATCTGGAGCTTTGAAGAGAAATCACATGCGGCTTTTCGTTTTCGGCATCGGTTATTCCTCAAAGGCCTTCATCGAACGGGTGAAAGGCCGGTTCGACTGGATCGGCGGCACAACGCGCTCGGCCGAAAAGGCAGCCGCGCTTGAGGAACAAGGGATCCACGCCTTCGTGTTCGACGGTACCACGCCTGGAGACGGGATTGGCGATGCACTCGCCCGGGCGAGCCATGTGCTGGTGTCGATTGGCCCGAATGAGAGCGGCGATCCGGTTCTCAACACCCATGCGGACGAAATTGCCACTGCCCGCCCCGACTGGATCGGCTATCTGTCGACCGTCGGTGTCTATGGAAACCACGACGGCGCATGGGTCGACGAGGAGACGCCCTGCAAACCGGTCTCCAAACGGTCGGTGCAGAGGGTTACGGCCGAAAACGGCTGGCTGGCCTTTGCCGATGAAAACGCACTGCCGGTGCAGATCTTCCGTCTCTCCGGGATTTACGGGCCGGGGCGCAATGCGTTCGAAAATTTCCGGAAAGGCACGGCGCGCCGCCTGGTCAAGCCCGGACAGGTCTTCAACCGGATCCACGTTGACGATATCGCCGGGGTCCTGGAGGCGGCCATGGCGCAACCGTCGACGCGCATCTTCAATGTGACCGACGACGAACCCGCCCCACCCCAGGAAGTCGTCGCCTATGCCGCCGAGTTACTCGGCGTCGAGCCGCCGCCCGAGATTCCTTTCGAAAGCGCGGATCTTTCTCCCATGGCCCGGTCCTTCTACGGGGAAAACAAACGGGTCTCGAATAGAAGGGTCAAGCAGGAGCTCGACTATACATTCCTGCATCCGAACTACCGAACCGCGTTACAGGCGCTCCGGGCGTCTTTTTGACAAGCATCGAAATACAATCCGCGGAGCGGTCTCTTTTCTTTCGTCCAGACTGCATCTTTTCCGGTAAACAATGTCTTCAGATGCGTTAAATTTGCACACTGAATAGCCAAATGCATATTTATTAGACGGCTATATTCAAAATTTCGAGAATTTCTGATTTCATCCGCTCAGAACGTTTGCTTTTAATTTGACCGAGACCGAAGGTTCTCAAAGCAGCCGGCGAAGCTACACCTAACGGTTGCCAAAATCATGCAGATATACCTAGTATTACTAGGTATATCTCACGATATATAATCACCTTCCCTTATGTCATTCTCGTTTTGCATTGCAACGGAATACGCTGATTTTAAGTATGCCCTTCATTCTTATTGATCCATTATTAATTCTTTACTGAGATCGTATTCTTCACTCGGAAGGAGACGATGATGATTTCGAAAAAATGGTTGATGGGGCTGTGCCTGATCCCCCTCACATTTACGGCAGCACATTCCGCAGAGCCAACACAGCCCGACACGAATGCCCTGGTAACGCAGGACGTCCTCTCCAAGGTCAGGGACTGGCTGACCAATCCGATCGTCGGCCTTTCGATCAATACCCAGAACGATGTGCGGGGCTCCCTGTCCCAGGCGCAGATCGACGAGCTGGATCAGCAATGGCGCGCGGAGCGCGAAGCCGAAGACAAACCGCTGATCTCGGCCACCCTGACCGCACCGTTGTCCGTTTATCTCCTCCGCGTGCAGGCCCAGAACCTTGGCCTCTACACTGAGATCTTCGTCATGGACGCGAATGGACTCAATGTCGGCCAGAGCTCGATCACCAGTGACTACTGGCAGGGCGACGAAGCCAAGTTCCAGAAAACCTTCCCGGTTGCCAAGGATGCGGTGTTTATCGACGAACCGGAATGGGACGACGACCGTAAGATATGGCGGGCACAGGTCAACATGACCATTGCGGATCCCGAGACCGATAAGGCCATCGGCGCGGCAACGGTCGAACTCAATCTCACCGAACTTCAGCGCCGCGCCGGTTTCGGCAGCTAACCGCGAGGGATCAGATGTTTGCGAATTTGTCCGTATCCAAGAAAAGCGCAGTGGCATTCTTTTGCCTGGCGCTGATTGGCGCCATTGCCGGCGGCTTCTCCTACTACAAGTCGGCTTCGGTCGCGAATTCCGTTAAGGTGACCACGAGCATTGGCCATGCCACCAACGATGCCATGAAGCTGGAGATGCTCATTCTTAATCAGGCATTGGCCTACAAGACCTTCCTGACAACCGGGGACCGCGCCCTGTTGACCCAGGCCGAAGGCTTCACTGCGCAAATCGATACGCTGTACGGCAAGATGAAGTCTGACTTCGACACTCAGGCTCCCGCATCGATGCAGCAAAAGCTGGCCGCCATCGATGAGGCCTGGAAGGCGTGGCGAGCTAATTTCGTCGACAAGCAGATCGACTTCATGCGCGATCCGAGCACGGTCGATATGGCCCGGGCTCTCGAACTGACCAAGGACAGGCAAAGCCTTCTGGATGCCATCGAAAACGCGAATAGCGCCCTGCTTTCCGAATTGGACGGTAAACGGCAGGAAATGCTTGCCGACCAGGATTCACAGCTGCTGCAGGTCCAGTTGTTCGCCATCGGCAGCGCTCTCCTGATGGCCGTCTTTGCCGTTCTGATCGGCTTCCTGAACCACGCTCTGGTTTCCCGGCCGCTGGCAAAGCTCAGCGAGATCGTTCATGCGCTCGCCAAGGGCGATACGGATCAGCAGATCGATTTCGGCGACCGCAAGGACGAAATCGGCACCATGGGCTCCGCCCTCGGCATATTCCGTATGAACCTGATCAAGAACAAGGAACTGGAAGAAGACGCGGCACGGCAGCGTGAAAACGCCGAAGTCGAAAAGCGCGCCGAGATGGAACGGGTCGCAAGCGAGTTCGAGGCAACCGTCCTCTCCATCAGCGAAGACATGATCACCGCTCTGGAAGGCCTCAACGCCAGAGCCGGAACCCTGTCGGAAATCGCAAACGGAACCACCGAGCAGGCGCTCTCCGTTTCGGCTGCCGCCGAACAGGCCACAAGCAATGTCAACACGGTTGCGGGCGCCACCGAGGAACTCTCCGCGTCGATCCGGGAGATCTACGAGCAGGTCCGCTCGTCGTCCCAGCTCGCCGACGATGCTTCCGCTGAGGTCGAGCGCTCCAACCAGGCGGTCGCAACCCTGCAGCAGGTGGTCGCCAAGATCGGCGACGTCACCAGCCTGATCACCGACATCGCCGAGCAGACCAACCTGCTGGCGCTGAATGCCACGATCGAGGCTGCCCGCGCGGGCGATGCCGGCAAGGGCTTCGCCGTCGTTGCCTCCGAGGTGAAGGCGCTGGCCGAACAGACCTCGAAGGCCACGGAAGAAATCGACCGCCAGATTTCGGAAATGCGCGGAGCCGCCGACGACTCGATCTCGGCAACCGAAAGTGTTGCCGAAATGGTCCGCTCCATCGCCGAAAAGACGGCGAGCATGGCGGAGGCTACCGAGCAGCAGAACGTCGCGACCAGCGAAATCGCAAGCAGCGTCACGGAAGCCGCGGACGGAACGCAGAGCGTGTCCAGGTCCATTTCCCAGGTTAGCTCCTCGGCCACCGAAACCGGCGGACTGAGTGGCGAAATGCGGGATGCGGTCCAACAGCTCCAGGGACGGTCGGCAAATCTGCGAGATGCCATGCACGACTTCCTGAAGCAGGTCCGCGCCGCCTGACGGGACGGACCAGGCAAAAACATAAACGCCCGCAGGAGACTGCGGGCGTTTGCTTTTTTGTTCGGCCTTACTTCGGCTCGGGAACGATCCGAAGATAGGGCTTCAGGGTTTTCCAGCCGCCCGGGAACTTTTCCTTCGCTTCCTCGTCGCTGACGGCCGGGACGATGATCACGTCCTCGCCGGACTTCCAGTTCGCAGGCGTTGCGACCTGATGCTTTGCCGTGAGCTGGAGCGAGTCGATCACACGGAGAACCTCATCAAAGTTACGGCCGGTCGAGGCCGGATACTCGATCTTCAGCTTGATCTTCTTGTCCGGTCCGATGACGAACAGGGACCGGACGGTCAGCGTGTCGCTGGCGTTCGGATGGATCATGCCGTAGGCGGTCGCCACCTTCCGGTCGGGATCGGCAATCAGCGGGAAGTTCAGGGCAACGCCCTGGGTGTCCTTGATGTCGCCGATCCAGGCGCGGTGGTCCTCGATCGGGTCCACGGACACGCCGAAGACCTTCACGCCGCGTGCCGCGAACTCATCCTTCAGCTTGGCGGTCATGCCGAGTTCGGTGGTGCACACCGGCGTAAAATCCTTCGGGTGGGAAAACAGAACGGCCCATGAGCCGTCGATCACGTCGTGAAAGCGGATCGGACCATCGGTGGTGTCGACTTCAAAATCCGGCGCTTCGTCGCCAATCAGCAATGCGGACATAGTCATCTCCTCTTCTTGGACATACACGACCCCGGATATGGGGAGCAGAGCCAATACCTAACACATGCGCCCCCTGTTGAAAGTGCTTATTCGGGATCCGCCACGCTCTGCAGTTGACACGGCCTCACCACTTGCGCGAGCTTGCCGCCACATCTGCCTTCGCGGCAGCAACAACTAGGGCCAGGACCCATTAATCAGATTGGAATGGTATGAGCCGATTTGTCCGGATACGAGGCGCAAGGTCGCAGGAAACCATCCGGTTTTCCAGAACTTGCAACGCTGTAGCCGGGCAAATCGGCCATATCCTGAAAGGACGCCGAAACGGCTTCGATCTGCTGCGTCGAACCGCTCAACCGGGCAGGGAGCCCGCTTTTCGCGTCTCTCCTTGCAGCTCTTTGCCGTGTACGGCGCCATTCCAATCTGATTAATGGGTCCTGACCCTAGCAACTTCAGGGAGCTACCGATGACGACATGGTCGGTCTATCTGTCCGGAGAAATCCACACGGACTGGCGTGAACGGATCATTGAAGGCGCGAAGAAGCTCGGCCTGCCGGTCACGTTTTCCGCTCCGGTCACGGATCACGATGCCAGCGACGATTGCGGCGCTTTCATCCTCGGCCATGAGGACAACAAGTTCTGGTACGACCATAAAGGCGCCAAGGTGAATGCGATCCGGACCCGGACGCTGATCGAGAAGGCGGATATCGTCGTTGTCCGGTTCGGCGACAAGTACAAGCAATGGAACGCAGCCTTCGATGCCGGCTATGCGGCCGCACTCGGCAAGTCCCTGATCGTGATGCACGATCCCTCGCTGACGCACCCGCTGAAGGAAGTCGACGGGGCTGCGCTTGCGGTGACCGAAACGTCGGAACAGGTGGTCAGCGTGCTGCGCTACGTCATCAAGGGCGAATTGGAGCGCTGACACCGATATAAAAGGCCGCCCCTTGTATTTCCGGGGCGGCACCCTATCTGTTTTTTCAAGGGGTAGCGCCGAGAAGCCATTTCTCCGATTAGCGCTGCCATTCTTGCCTGACAATTCATTAACTATCCTTACGGTAGTCTGCAACTCAGGCAAGCAATTGTTCAGGACGTTCTTCTTGACGGACGTCCCATACCTTCAAACAAACTGTCATGAAGACGTTGTGTTAGCGGGGTAAGACGCCTCGATTTCGACGACATAGAAATAGATTTGGAAAGTAAATAGTCATGTTGCACGGCAACGTAAAATGGTTCGACATCGGCCAGGGTATCGGCTCCATCGAACCTCAGGACGGCGAAGACATCTTCGTCGACATTTCGGCATTGCGCCGGTCCGGCATTGAAACGCTCGAAGAAGGCCAACTCGTGGTCTTCGATCTGGAGTGGCGCCGCGGCAAGGCGATGGCCGAGGATCTGACGATCCTGTAAGCGGATCGAACAGATCGAATTAAAGGGCGGCTTTCCGCCCTTTTTTATTTTTACGGGAGCGCCTCCCTTTCGTTCCCCGTAAAATCCAATAGAGTGTGGCAAACGGTCGGCACTGGTGCCGCCGTAGCAGCGCGGGAAGAAAGAAACGCATGACCGAACCAACATGCCGGGCCCTCCTGATCCATCCGCGCTTCATGGCTGGATCCTTCTGGAACTACGGCAAGACCTGCGAACTGGTCGGCGCGAAATATCCGGCTCCTCCGCTGGGGCTTATCACCGTTGCGGCTATGCTGCCGGAAACCTGGGAAGCCCGCCTCATCGACCGCAATACGGCGGAACTTGAAGACGCCGATCTGGAGTGGGCGGATATCGTCCTGACCGGCGGCATGCTGCCGCAACAGGCGGATACGCTCCAGATCGTCCGTACCTGCCGCGCCAAGGGCATTCCCGTCGCCGTCGGCGGGCCGGACCCGACGACCAGCCCCGAACTTTATGAAGAGGCCGATTTCCGCATCATCGGCGAGGCCGAGGGCGTGATCGGCGAATTCCTGAGCGCCTGGGAAAACGGTACACGCTCGGGCACCTTCACAGCTGAAAAATTCAAGGCCGATGTCACGGCAACCCCCGCCCCGCGGTTCGACCTGCTGAACTTCGAAAACTATGTCCAGGTCAGCGTCCAGTTTTCCCGGGGCTGCCCGTTCACCTGCGAATTCTGCGACATCATCGAGCTTTACGGACGAAAGCCCCGCACCAAGAACGCAGACCAGATGCTGGCCGAACTGGACCGGCTCTACGCCCTCGGCTATCGGGGTCACGTCGATTTCGTCGACGACAACCTGATCGGCAACAAGAAGGCGGTGAAGGCGTTCCTGCCCCATCTGATCAAGTGGCAGAAAGAGCGCAACTATCCGTTCGAATTCTCCACCGAGGCGTCCCTCAATCTTGCCGACGACCCCGAACTTCTGCGCCTGATGCAGGAGGCGAGCTTCTTTTCCGTATTCATCGGCATCGAAAGCCCGGACCCGGACGTGCTCGTCGCGACCCGCAAGAAGCAGAACACCCGGCGGGACATTGCCAAGAGCGTGCACCGGATCTACGACGCCGGCATCTGGGTCCTGGCCGGCTTCATTGTCGGTTTCGATGAGGAAAACGACCGGGTCGCGGACGAAATTTCCAATCTGATCGAGGAAGCCGCAATCCCGGTCGCCATGACCGGGCTGCTTTACGCGCTTCCCACCACCCAGCTGACCCGGAGGCTGGCCAGGGAGGGCCGGCTGCATGCCGACTTCGGCATGGACGATCCGGAAACGGCCCACGGAGACCAGTGCACGGCCGGTCTGAACTTCCAGACCAAGCGTCCGCGGCAGGAGATCCTGCGCGATTTCCGGGAAATCATCGCCCGCGTCTATGCACCGGAAGCCTATTTCGGCCGGGTCCGAAACGTCGCGCGCATGCTCAAGCTCGACGGTGCCAACGGATCGATCGTCAGCGCCGGCTTCTTCCATGACCTGAAACTCTTCGGCCGGCTGATCTGGTCCATGACCTTCACCAACAAGAGCTATCGCTGGCCATTCTGGCGGACCCTGATCGGCACCGCGCTGACCAATTTCCGGGCGATCAAACCGGTTCTGGAAATGATGGCGCTCTACGTCCATCTCGGCCCGTTCTCGTTGTTCGTCGTCGAGCAGATCGACCGGCAGATCGAAGAGATCGAATCCGGATCCTGGACGACCCCGGAACTTGTGGCAGCCGAATAGGCCGGAATCGGATCCCTGCACTCTTGCGGTTTCCTCTACGTCCGATTCTGTTAATCTCTGTGTGCTTCGGCATGAGAGTCGCCGACGGGACGGAGGATTGCGGATGAACTTGAAACGCGTTCTTGCAGCGGGCCTTGCGGCCGTCTTTCTCAGCGCGGCACCCGCCCTGTCGGCCGGATGCGGCAACGGGGCCTCCGGGTTTCCCGCGTGGCTTGCCCAATTCAAGGCCGAGGCGCCTCGATACGGACTGAAACCGAGCGCCGTGGAACGGGCTCTGAGCGGCGTTTCCTATAACAGCAAGGTCATCAAGCTGGACCGGTCGCAGCGTTCCTTCAAGCTGTCCTTCGAGCAGTTTTACCGGAAGCGCGTGAACAACGCGATGATCAACCGCGGCAGGCAGTTACAGCAGCGCTACGCCGGCATCTTCCGGAGAATCGAAAAACGCTACGGCGTGCCGGCCCCCGTCCTTCTGTCGATCTGGGGCCTGGAAACGAACTACGGCGGTTTCAGCGGCAACATGTCGGTGCTGCGGTCGCTGGCGACGCTCGCCTATGACTGTCGCCGCTCCCGGTTCTTCACCGAGGAACTGGTCGCCGCGATCCAGATCGTCCAGCGCGGCGACATGCGTCCGGAAGAAATGCGCGGCGCATGGGCCGGCGAGATCGGCCAGACCCAGTTTCTCGCCTCCAACTATATTAAATACGCCGTCGATTTCGACGGCAACGGCCGGCGGGACCTGATCCGCTCATCCCCGGACGCTCTGGCCTCGACCGCAAATTATCTGAAAGCCCATGGTTGGCGCAGGGGCCAGGGATGGGGCCCGGGCACAGCCAATTACAATGTCCTGAAACAGTGGAACAAGGCGACCGTCTACCAAAAAACCATTGGCGTCATGGCGTCGAAGATCGCCGAACAGGGATAGTTTCATTCCGATGCCAACCCTCGACGGACCGCGTCTTTCGCCTGCCTCCGGCAGAAAAGCCACCCGGCTCGTCGTCTTCCTGCACGGCTACGGTGCCGACGGCGCGGACCTGATCGATCTGGGCCGGGCCTGGGGGG